>ENA-ORTM01000362-ORTM01000362.1-human-gut-metagenome-genome-assembly--contig:-NODE-362-length-58039-cov-11.804981_pt1 | contig 58039 bp, 49 predicted proteins | sample MGYA00241909_ERZ509182 | MGnify/ENA primary metagenome ERZ509182 (study PRJEB26280, sample SAMEA2338855) | human gut metagenome | biome: human gut; feature: human-associated habitat; material: faeces...
TAAAGTGTAAAGTATTTCATTGTCTACTTGACGGGGAGCACACCACTTTGTCCAGCCAGTGGGCGAAAATAAGGACATAAAAATATGGTGCAACTTTTTAGGAACTAAGGGGGTACTTCAATACATAGCCTGACGGCCATGTATTGTGAAATCTGGGCTGATTTCACAGCGGCTTAAAAAAGGAACTAAACGGATGCCCTGGACTAACTGTTTCCAGTCAGTCCAGGGCAAAAAAATACATCAATAGGCGGGTGTGCCGTATCCATAGATCTCAGCGTGTCCAATGGCGTACTGGCGTTCCCGGCAGGCATTGCCGGAATTGCCTTCCACGGTATAGACGATCCCGCCCTCCACCTTTTCCACAATGCCTACATGGTCCGCAGCTCCGTCTTGGCCTTCGTCCTCATCATCCCAATCGAAAAAGATCAGGTCGCCGGGGCGTGGTTCATAGCTGCGGTCCTGCCACAGTCCTCTCTCCCGGAACCACTGGATGCCGATGGAGCAGCTTGCGAACTTGGGGATGACGCCGGTGCCCAGATAGCCGCACTCATTGGCACACCAGGAAATAAAGCAGGCGCACCAATCCACCCGGCTCTCGAAGCCATACCAGGACCAATAGGGCCGACCGCCTACATTGCCGAGCTGGGAGAGGGCCACCGTTACGATCTCCCTATCACCTGTGCCAATGCCGTATAGAACAGCACTCCACATACCGTTGCTTTCTTCAGCCAGTAACTCCGCAAGCATCTCTCGCTGGTCAGCGGTAAAATTGTAGATGTCCGCCATTTCATCCGCGGTTTTGTGGGTCACGGTAATATAAAGGGTCGTGGCCGTTACCTCGACTTCTTCCACCATGATATTGCCCTTTCCATCATCGGTTTCCACGGTTTGGGTGATGGTCGCGGTTTCTGTCCGGTGGCTGATCTCGTTCATGGCCCAAAATATCTCTTTCAGGAGTTCTTTTTTCCCATCATCCATCGTAGCGACTTCCTGGGGATTGTCCGGGTCGGTGGTAGTTTTCACGGCATAGACGGCCAACACTTCGGGCCAGACAGCACGGGAGCCGGACAGTTCCAGGCGGTCATGGGCGACGTTGCTCTCGATTTCTTCCAGCTTACTCTCGTATTCCAAGTTGATCTCCTGGACAATGGTGGGCATGGTCTGGCCCGTGCCGCTGTCCTCACCAGAAAAGAAGATGCCAAAGGGAGAGGCGACGATCAGGCCAATCAAGCAGATCAGCACAATGGCAAGGATGGCAACCCAGCCTCCAGCGGCGATAGCGGTCACCAACGCCTTAACGGACGCAAGCAGCGCCTTTGCCGCAGCAGAAGCGCCCTTTGCGGCGGCTTTTGCGGTAGTGGCGGTGGCCTTTGCTGTGACGCGGGCAGCCTGGGCGGTCGCTCTCGCGGCTCTGGCTGTGGCCTGCGCTGTCTTTGCTGTATGGTCCGCTGTCTTGATGACGGTTTTCGCCGTGCGTGGAGCAGTCTTGACGGTATGCTGGGCAGTTTTAATCGTTCGCTGGGCGCGCTTGATGGTGTTTTTCGTGCCCATGCCAGTGTCCTTCGTAGCCTGCCCCATAGCCTGGGCGGGCTGTTTTGCCGTTTTTACGGGGAGTTCCGCCTGCCGGGGCGCTTGTGTGGCGTTTGGGGTCTTGATCCGCGATGGCCGGTCAGACGGAACAGCCCGATCTCTAATTTGCCGTTTCCGCTCGGCCTGCTTCTTAGCAAAGGCCCGACCTCTCTCTACATAAGAGCTTGTGGTATCTGTTGGATGCTCTATGCTGGCCTGGGCGGATGGATGCTCCGCCATGCGCTTATGATGCGGAAGGCGCTGGTGTTCTGGGGCCGTCCCTCCGCTCCGCTGACCGTCCGGGGCTATACCCTGAGCCGGTTCAGGGGGCTGGGACTGTTCAGCGGGGGGTGTATTCTCTTGGCGCTTTTCTGCCGCCCATTTCTCCCGCTGGCGTTGAAACAGCTTCCGGCCCTGCCGAACCGCCGTTTTCGTGCCGGACGCGGCTACATTTGCCGCGTCGTGGGCAAGGTCATCGGCGGCAAGCTCTGTCTTGTCCACGGCATACTCATTGGGCGTGGCCTGCCGGTCATCCATCAGGGCCTCCGCGTTCTTTTTAGAACGGATGAAGGCGCTTTTCATGCGCTGGCCTACAACAGCGGACTTGTCCAGTACCTTAATGTCTTTACCCTTTTCACGGGTTTTAATTTTGCTTTTGCTCATGGCGTCACACCAATCCGTCTTTTCATCCAACGGTGTTTCCGCTCTGCTGGGGCAACATAGTAGTCCCTGTGGCGCTGGCCCGTCCACACCTGGCCTCCGGCTATGCCGTCAAAAGTAAACCCAGCGGCCAGCAAAGATGCCCCGGTTTCCGACGCCAGCGTATAGGTGATGATACGGTCATAGCCCATATCAAACCCGATACGGCAGCAGGCTCCGTAGAGCTTGGAACAGGCGTTGTCAGTCCCATCCGTGCAGCAGCGCAGGATCTCAAGGGTCAGCCCATCGTCCAGATACCGGGCAACGGGACGGCCACAGATGGCAACGCCGCACAGACGGTCCCCATCATAGCAGGCCACGGCAAATTTACCGCCCACGGGTGGGATGCTGTGCCGGTGATACCGGCCCACATAGTCCCTTGCGGCCCGCAGGTGGCATGGCTTGATGTTCAATGGCATTTTCATCCCTCCAATCAAAAGGGGGACGGGCATCAGGCCCGTCCCCCGGAAAAGCGGCCCTCACCGGGCCGGGTGGTCATCAAGCGGTATAGCTCCGTGTTGTGCGGAAAACGATTGACGAAAGGCACCAGGGCAGAACCGTATTTAATCAGGCCGCACCCGGCATCCGCATTGGTGATATAGCTCATCTGCTCCTCGGAGATATTCAGCAGATGGGCCAGCTTCTCCCGGTCGCCCGCCGCCTGATTGAGCATGACGATGAACTCGGAGTTACTAAGCATGGTGCTGGCCTGCACGGAGTCCAGAAGATACTCCACATTCTGGGTGATGGCGGTGGGGTAGGCGTTGCGCTTGCGGAACTGCCGCCACGCGGAGTTGAAAAAGGCGGCGGAAAACTCGTTCTCAAACATCACATGGAACTCGTCGATAAAAACATGGGTGCGCCTGCCCTTCTTCCAGTTCAGGGTGACGCGGTTGAGCATGGTGTCGGTGATGACCAGGTGGCCGATGGGCTTCAACTGTTCGCCCAGGCCGTGGATGTCGAACACCACCACCCGCTTGTCCAGGTCCACGGTACTGTCGTGGCCGAAGATGTCCAGGGAGCCGGTGGTGAACAGCTCCAGCGCCAGGGCGATCTCCCGCGCTTCCGCCTCCGGCTGTTCCATCAGCTTTTCACGGAGAGCGGCGAGGGTAGGAACTGTACCGTTCTGCTCTGCTTCTTCATACAAGTCCCCCGTACAGCGGTCAATGATGGACTTCTGCTTGGCCCCCACGCCCTTGGGGTCGATGCGCTCCACCAGGGACATGATGAACTGCGACTTCACCACAATGGGGTTGTTTTCGCCGTAGCCGTCCACCATATACATGGCGTTGAGCCGGTCTTTCCCCCCAGCGGCCACCCGGATCACGCTCCCCACACCGTCCATGGCTTCAATGAGGGGGGCGTATTCTCCCTCCGGGTCTGCTATGAGAATGTCATCATCCGTATTGAGAATGAGGAACACAATTTCCTCTTTGACGCTGAAGGACTTGCCGGAGCCGGGAACGCCCAGCCGGAAGGAGGACTGATTGAGCAGATTAGCCTTGTTGCACATGATAAGGTTGTGGGAGATGGCATTCTCCCCGAAGTAGATGCCGCCCCGGTCCATGATCTCCTGCACCTTGAAGGGCATGAACACGGCCAGCGATTCCGTGGTCAGGGTGCGGAAGGCGTTGATCTTCCGTGTCCCGATGGGCAGGACGGTGTTCAGGCCGTCGATCTGCTGGTATTTCAGCACCGCCAGTTGGCACCGCCCGGACAGGGAGCGTATCTTCTCCGTGTCGGTGTCAAGCTGCTGCTTGGTGTCGGCGGTGATGACAAGGGTGAGAACAGCCTGCATCATCCGCTGGTCGCGGGTGGTCAGGTCGGCCAAAAACTCCTTGCTCTCCCTGCGCTGTAATTCCATATCGTAGGGGACGATGGCGGAGAAGTTGTTGTTCTGATTTTGCCGGCGCTGCCAGTTCGTGATATTCGTCTCTACCCCCAGCAGACGGTTCTCCACCTCCCGCACAGCCTCGTCTGTGGGCACATTGAGGATGTCGATGGACAACATCATATTGCGGTCCAGGTCGGTCAGGTTCGTCACGATCTCGTCCTGGATATAGTTGGCGTAGTCCTTCAGGAACAGCACCCGGCAATAGCGGTCGCCCAGCTTCAGATAGTCGCTGTGCTTCTCAATCCCGTCCGGGCAGATGTAGTCCTTGAAGTCGTGGCCCTTCCGGGCCATATCCGCCATATCAAAATGAAAATTGCCCTCGTCTCCGGCCCGGTAGAAATCGTGGAGAATACGGAGCCGGTCCGTGGCGTCCAGCTCCACGCACTTGGAGCCGAGGGCGGCGAAGCGGGCGGCCAAATCGGCTCCGATGCGGGTGAAGTAGGCGCGGGCGTCCTCAATATCCCGCTTGTAGACTGTGATGGTGACATACTTCTCCTGGGTGATGCCATTGGCCCCGGTCGCCTTGTCCATGAGCATTTGATTGTACTCCCTGCGGTACTTGTCCAGGCCGTCCTCCCGCATGGGCATGAGGACAGACTGCTCAAAATCCGCCTGGCTTTGACGGCGGTTGCAGATGGTGAGCTTGGTGGTAGCGGCGCAATCCAGGCTGTTCAGCAGTTCCGAGTAGACCCGAAACATGGTTTCTTTATCCTCCTGACCGGCCACCTTGTAATTGATGTCGGTGAAACGGTAGGTCTTGGAAAACTTGATACCCACCTTAAATATGCCGTCCGGCCAGACGCATTGAATGGGGATCACATCCTGCACCCTGCGGGGGACGCGGTACGGCTCCCGGTCCTGCCGCATGATGGTCTTGATACTTCTAATCATGGCGCTTGTATTCCTCCTTTTCCCACTTGTCTATGCTGGGCTTCAAGAGATCGTAGTAGAGGGTGGACGCTTCAAAGCGCAGTTCTCTGGGTTCCAGCACCTCCGAGCGCAGCCACGCCCAGATGAATTGCTCCGCCGCCATGCCGTGGTAGGTGAAAAAGCCCAGGGCGGCGAAGGGGGCCGCGCCCAGAACGCACACCCAGGACACAGTTTCCGTACCGGCATAGGGCTTCATCAGAAAGTACAGCCCCACGGCCACTGCCACCGCCAGGGCAGAAAAAATGAGCTGCCGCAGAGACAGCCCGAAAAACATACTCTCCGTGTAGTTACGGATCTCGCGGTTGATTTTGACTTCCAATGTGTTCCCTCCTGTCATCGCTCCTGGCGTTCATGCTGTTTCCGGCTGCGCCGCCGTTCAGCGGCCAGGGCCTTTTGACGCTCCACCTCTTTTGCGGCGGCGTCCAACTGCTCCGCTGTGACATAGTAGTTCAGGACATAGCAGCCGAAGTCAGGATAAAACCAGGTGAGCCGTTTCTGATCGGGTACTCTCCGGGCGTCCTCCCATTTACCGACAAGCTCTGTCTGTTTCTCAATGCGCTGCCGCAAGGCGGGGGCATCGTGTACTTGGTCATTCATCGGTGGTGTTTCCTCCTTTATCGCTCCATGCCCCTTTTCTGCCTGGGCGGTTTCTGGTGGGAGGGATAGGGGATAATCTCCTCCTCCCCCTCAATGATGCTGAACTCCGCGCGCAGAAAGGAGTGGGTTTCGCGGCTCTGCCACAGGCGGATCATCTCTAACGCTTCCGCCCGTGTTTCCATGCGGCCTTTCTGCACCCCGTCTTTGAATAGATAAAACCGTTTCATCCAATGTGCCTCCTATAAGCCCATCATTTCCCGTACCACATGGTCGGACATCTTGACGCTGCCCACCAAAATAAGCATATTAAAGGTAATTTCGCCAATATAGCTCCACACCATCGAGGCCGCCGCAGCGTCCGGGTCAACAACGGGCGGGGAGCTGGCAAATACGGAGAAAATGATACAGGCCAGCACAATGACGGCTCCCTCCAGACAGACGGCGGCATAGCTTTTGAGAAAGCTCCTGCCTACATTCTGGCTGGGTTCCCCGGCGAAAGTGGACAGGGGGATGGGAGCCAGCGCAGCATACATAAACATCTTAAAAAAGCGCCCGTAGACGCTCAAGATCATCACGAAGGACAGCACCCAGATGAACAGCCCGCCGATCAGCGTCACCGCCCAAAGGGGGATGCTGTCCCAAAAACTGCAATCCTCTATGGCCGTCACGATCTCCGCGGGCAAAACAGTAGACGACGGAGCGCCGAAGCCCGCCGCGTTCATAATAGAGGACACCACGCCCTGGATAATGTCCAGCAGGGCCAGCATCAGCTCCATGCCGTAGGTGATCAGGGCCTTTGCCAGCGCGAAGCGGACGAACAGTTTCAGCGCGTGTTCCGGTTTTTTGACCTCCACAAAGCTGCCGCAGGTCTTGACCACGCCCACCACAAAAAACAGCACCAGCAGAGCGTAGCCGATGGCCTGGAGCGCGCCGTGGATGTCCGACACCACATTCCAGATCGCTCCGCCCTTGAAGTCCTGGGGGGATTGGGTGATAAGCTGCCAGATCTCGCTCAACTTGCCGTTCCAGACATTCAGGGCGTTTTCTAAATTTTGGACCACCCAGTTATCCGACACGCAAAGCACCTCCTTCAGGGGCAGGCTTTTGGGGCCTGCCCCTTGTGTTCGGATCGTCTTACGGCAATCAGCCAGTAATCAAGGTCAAAATCTCCTTAGCAAAGGTTATCACAATGCCTCCTGCCAGGGTCAGGAAGCCGTTGGACCGCTGGGAGGGGTCATGGCTCTGGAGGGAGAGGCCCACCTGTACGATGCCCCAGCCCAGCAGGATCAGGCCCACCGCCCGGATCAGGCCGAAAATGAACTCTGACAAATTGTTGACCACTTCCAGCGGATCATCGGCGGCAAAGGCCGTCATGGAGCAGCAGCCCAGCAGGGCCGCGGCCATTACCAGCGTGCAGTAGCAGCGAAAGCCCTTTTTTACCTTACCGGGCATGGGGAGCCGCTTATTTTCCTTTTTGTTGTTCCGCATTTTCTTGTTCCTCCAGTTCAATGAATTTTTGTTCCAACTCCTCCTCCGTGAGAAGAATGAAACGATGTTTCGGCGCGTCCTGACCATCCTTTTCCGCTGCCTGCTTCAACAGCTCCTTGTCAAAGCGGATAGACACGATGCTGTGGACATCCTCACCGTGCCGGTATGGTTCCGCCCCGCCGTCTGTGGTGAGTTTGATATTGGGATGTTTAAGGATGTCATACTTGAGGTCCCGCACGGGCCGCTCTCCGCGAATAAAAAGAAGCGCGTACTGGTTATCCAGCATACGCACTTCATCCGGCATGAGCAGTTCCCGGCCCGTGAGCTGCCAGTTGGTGGAGTAGCTGCCGCTCCTTCCTTTGGACTGGCCGTAGGTGTTGTGGAGTAGGGAGGCACCGCCTTGCCATATTACTATGGTAGGTTCGCACCACCCTCTCCGGGAACCGGACTTACATCTCTCAATGTATCCGGCTCTGTTATCGTTCGGTCAGCAGTTACTCACTGGTTGTGGATTGCAACATGGCATTTTTTGCACACAACCAGCGTTTTACGCCGTTTTGCAATCATTGCAACCTCCCATGCCTGCTTGCCCTTAAGGTTTTTGAGCTTGTTGACATGGTGAACTTCGTAACAATCGCTCTCGGTCGTACCGCATAGCTCACAGACCTTTGCTTTCAATCTCTGCTCCAAGGCTGTTCGGGAATATCCGTACTCCACCGCAGCATTGCATACGATGTCCGTCGGATTGGCCTTATCCTTGCAATCGGAGTATTTTGCAAAATAGCATCGTTTTTGCCCCGTTTTGGTTTCGTAGGGGATTCCCCATTCTCCGTAGTGGTCTTTGAATTTCTCAACCACCTTGGCTATGGTGCATTTATGCTTACTTGCGAGGGTTTTGAGGCAACTGTATTCCATGAGATAGGAAAAGTAGCACAGTTTATAAAAATTGCTGGCAATTCCATAGTAGTTGCAGATTCCCCGCAGTTCCGCATTGTAGGCAGAAACGATTTCCAAATCTGTGAGTCGCAAAAGAGATTTACGGCGGACAGGCATGAGTTTCCCATCCGGTTTCTGTATCGCAATTTCCTTGGCGAAAATGAAGCTGTGAATCTTATCATCGAATGGGATAGACAGTTCACAGGAATTGTTGAGGGTGCGTTTTGTCTTTTTGCCTGGCCCACCATGCTTGATAATGCTGCTTCTGCGAACACGAACATCATACCCCAAAAATCTTGCCCTTTTGCTGCTATGAGTGATGAGTGTTTTTTCTTCGCTGAGTTCCATCTTTAAGGTTTCACGGATAAACTCAGAAAGTTTACTCTTTATCCACTGGCAGTCCTCTTGACTTCCTTTCACACCGAGAATAAAGTCATCCGCATAGCGGATATACTTGATGCACTTTTTTGTCTGAGCTGTACAGGGCATTTTCAGCATGAGCTTCCGCTTTTCGTTGTATTCGGAAAGCAGTTGTTCTCTTTCTGCCCCGGTGCGTCTGCCGATGTGATAGGAAAGTTTCTGGAGGTCATTGCTTAGGAGGCGATATTCTGTCCTGACAGGTTCTTGCCCATGGGTATCAAATTCGCTTTTCAGCTTCATTACAAATTTGTCCAGCTCATGCAGATAGATGTTAGCAAGGAGCGGAGAAATGATACCGCCCTGTGGAGTACCACTGTAAGTTTTGTGATATTTCCAATCCTCCAAATATCCAGCCTTTAGAAATTTGTAAATCAGCTTTATCAACCGGGCATCCTTGATTTTACTATGAATCAAGCCTACAAGAACGCTGTGGTCGATATTGTCAAAGCACCCTTTGATGTCACCCTCCACGAACCAACGCATACCATTGAACTCCATTTTTAAGGATTTCAGTGCGGTATGGCAGCTCCTTTTGGGTCTGAATCCATGAGAAACTGGCAAGAAAACAGGCTCATACACCGCTTCGAGAACCATCCGCAGAACTTCCTGTACCAGCTTATCTGTGAATGTCGGGATTCCCAGAGGTCGCTTTTTCTTGGGATTGTTCTTCTTCTGGATATAGGTTCTTCTGGCGGGTGTGGGCTGGTAGGTTTCATCAGCGAGCCTTTGGATGATATTTGCGATTTTGGCTTCGCTGAATCCATCTGCCGTGTCATCGTTTGCACCCTTAGTTGCGGCACCACTGTTGGCATACAGATTTTTATATGCCAGAAAATACAGGTCTGGCCTCAGCATATAGCGATGCAGTCTGGTAAAAATTTCATCTTTATTTGCGAGTGAGTTTCTACTGATTCTTGCTAAAATTTCGGTTGTTGGTTGCATTTTGAGGTTTTCCTCCCTAATCAACTTTTCTTTTAGTACACAATAACTACGCCCCTTCGCCATGTGAGGGTCATTACCCCTCTCGGACTACTACGGGCGTTCCGTGCCCATGCAGGATTTTCAGGCTCTACAGCCATAGCCGAATTTTCACCTCCTTCGGTTGGCGTTCCTGTTTAGGGCATCCCCAGTTAGCGTTGAGCATAGGCAAATGTGGATTGTCGGTCTCCGCTTTCGTTTCCTTGCCATAGGTTCTCCTACAGATTGCACACCGTTTTTGATAACCGATTGATTGACACCTATAACCAATCGCCAGTGTGCCAGAGGTTACAGATACTTTCCTCCGCCTGACCGATAACAGAAATTAGAAACTTGCGTTCAGTAAACCCAACTTAAGCCTCATATCCACTTAACATTGCAGTTCAGTCGCACCAAGTTATCTTTAGGTGACTTACTGCTTTCCTGCCGTGCTGTGTTCCCGTTTCAGCTTTCGCCTTTCGGTTAGGCAGGTTGTTTCCCGTGTTATCTTACGGGGTAGTGCCTTACACTACTTTGCTCAACGCCCTATCTGGGCGCACCGTATCAATGGTTTCCTTGCCCAGCAGCTTGGACACATACTCATGGGTGGATTGCTCGTTGCCGCCCATATACAGAAATTCATCGCAATTTCCCACAAGGCTCTCCCACTGCTTTTCAAAAAGGGCCTTGAGCTGGGCGAGGTTCTGGATAATGATGCTCACGGAGATTTCACGGCTCCGCATGGTGGCAAGCAGTTTGTCAAACTCATCAGGCAGTGCGACATTGGCGAACTCGTCCATGACGAAATGCACATGGACGGGCAGCCTGCCGCCGTGTACCACATCCGCCTGATAGTAGAGCTGTTGGAACAGTTGGGTGTAGAGTAGGCCGACAATGAAGTTAAAACTGGAGTCATTGTCGGGGATCACGGCAAAGATGGCCGTCTTTTTTTCACCTAAACTCCACAATTCCATCTCGTCCGTCTGCGTCATGCCGGCCAGCGATTCCAGATTGAACTTCTCCAGCCGGGACACCAGCGTGATCTGGATGGACTTCAGGGTCTTGCCGCTGCCGGAGCGGTAATTGTGGTAATATTTCAGGGCGATATGCTCCGGGTCCCGCATTTCCAGGCGGTCAAAGAGTTCATCCAACGGGGATTGGTAGGTGTCATCATCCTCCCGGACCTCGCCAGCCCGGATCATTTCCATGACCATGGAGAAGTTCCGTTCTTCGGGCGGAGCTTCGTAGTGGAGATAGAACACCAGCGCCAGCAAGAGCATCTGCGCTGCCTGATCCCAGAAGGGGTCCTGTGACTGTGCGCCTTTGGGCGTGGTGTTCTTGAACAGGTTGGTCACAAGCCGCTGGATGTCGTTGTCGTTGCGGAGATAGGCAAAAGGGTTGTAGCAGTGGCTTTTCTCCATATTGATTAGGTCAAGCACCTTGATGTCGTAGCCGTTTGCTTCAAGCAGTCCCCCGGTGTCGCGCAAGATTTCACCTTTGCAGTCCAGTATGATCAGGCTGGTGTTGGCGTTCATAATGTTGGGCTTGGCGTAGAACCTGGTCTTGCCCGCGCCGCTGCCGCCCACCACCAGGACATTCAGATTGCGCCGGTGTCTGCGGCCATCCAGTCCAATGGCGACATTCTGTGTGAGGATTTTGTTCGCGGTCAGCTCCTTATCCGCATATTTCCTGTTGATCGCTCTGGGGTCGCCCCACTTGGCGCTGCCGTGTTCCTCCCGCCTGCGGTAGTTGCGGTCGGTGGAGAGGTAGACGCCAATCCCCAGCCCATAGCACAACAAAAAAATGAGGACAGTTTTCAAGCTGTCCTCACACCATACAATGTGAAACGGATGGTCCAGCGCGGCCCCGCCGTACCGCACCAGCCCCACCAGTCCGCCGCCCATATAGGGGGCCAGCAGCAGGGCCAGCCAGACCACAGGAATGACGCCGCAGGCGTAGAGGGTCAGGTAGGCTTTGGAGAACTTATCTTGCCTCACGGTCAGCCCTCCGTTTCTCCCGTCTTGTAGGCGCGTCTATAACTTTGAGAATGAGATCGTCCACATCCTCGGTGGGTTTGCCGTCCCGGAGCGCGTCGTTGCGGAAGTCAGTCAGGCCCCGCACCATAAGCCGTTGTTCGTAGTCATTCAGCGTGACCACACGCTTCTCATCACGCATAGAGCGCCCTCCTTATCTCGCCTCGTCATCTCGGTTCTTCTGCGCCTTTTCCTGGGCGGCAAAGAGTCGGTTCATATCGGCGGAGATACTCCCGGCCACATCCCGTATGACACCCGCCTCAGCCCGGAGCGCCCTGGCGTCCATCCCGGCATAGCTCTCCGGCAGGCGTTCAAAGGAAAAGCCCTCTACCGACACGCCATTTCTTTTGCACAGCATATAAGACACGCTGTACGCCGTGAAATCGGGGCTTTCACAGGTAATCCCATCACGGTCCATGTGGGCGCGGGCAAGCTCCTGGGCCAGCCCCCGGAAGATGGTGGGGGCGTCCAACCCCTGGCGGACATAGACGGTATGCTCCTGGGGATGATAGGCCACATTGACGCCCTCCGGCAGTTCGTTGGAGATAGCGAACCGGCAGGGGGCATCGTTCATCAGGGCCTTCAGCAGCAGGCGTTCATCCCGGACCGTGGTGGGGGCGGGGCGCTGGGCGGCCCTGGTCTGGGAAATGTCAAAGACCTTCCGCACATTGTAGGACACGCCCACGCTGCCATCGTCCCGCTGGTACTCCTTACCCGGTTCCAGAATGGTGATAGCATCCGCTCCTCGCCGGACATACACGCCGTTGGCTTTCCAGCTATCGAAGTCGGCCAGTTTGGTGGCCTCCGGGCACTGGGCCGCGATCAGGATGGCGTTGCTCACGGAGTAGAGGTCAAACCGGGCCTGCACATCCAGGTAGGCTTGGAACAGCCCGCCCTCTCTGCCCATATCCTGCACATAGCTGTCGATCATGGCGTAGACGCCCTCGCGCTCCGCCTGCTTTCGCGCCGCCCAAACCGTCTTGTCAAAGGGCTTCTCCTCCTGCTGGGTGGGCTGGCCGGTAAACAGATCATCATAGTTCGGCATACATTACCTCTCCTTTTGCTTTTTGATTTTCTTTTTTGGGGGTGCTTTGTGCTGGACCGGCTTCTGCCGTCCAGCGTTCTCTCTGGCTTTATCCTCCGCCCGCTGTTTCTGTTCCGCCTTGATCTCCTTCAATGCCTGACGGACAGAGGGACGGGGGCGCTCCAGCGGATCAGGGATACCCGGCTCGGCGGCCTCTTTGGGCTTTGAGGTAGGCTCGGACAGACGGGATTTCTCGGTCCGGCCCACGGTGGGGTTTTCGGTCCTGCCCTCCTCTCTGGCAGAGGACGCGCCCCGCGCCGCCTTCAAAAATTCATCCAGGTCCCGGTCCGGATCGTTGCGCTCCGGAACAACCGGGCCATGTTCCGGGGCCGGGGCAAGCATGGCGTCCAGAAATCCATCCATCTCCCGCTCAGTCATCGGCTCCTGGGGAGTGTCCACCCCGGCTGCCGGTTCCGCCGCAGGTGTTTCCGGGGCGTCCATCCGCCGCTCCACCCGGCTCTGTTCGATCTCCTGCTTGACTTGGGCCATATCTACGGTGGCAAGGCCGAACCGCTCAATGATGCGGTTGATCTTGCCGGCGTCCTCCGCCCTCGCCATGATGTCGGTCAGTCCATCCGTGGCGTCCCGGTCCTTCAATACACAGTAGAGGACGCCGTACTTTTTTGCCTCCCGGCAAAAGAGCTGAAGGTCGCTGTCCTTGACGGCAAACACCTTCAGCTCCTTGCCGCTGCGGAGCATATTGGTCAGGCGGGCCTTGCCCGCTGTCTTTTTCTGCTCACGCAGGATGGCATAGATCAAAATGGCAAGCTGTTTGGCCCCGGAGCCGGCCAGCCTGACCGCAACCTCACCTGTTTCCAGCGACATCCTCACGACTTGCTCCGCCGCGTCGCCTGAATAACTCATCGTTTGATCGCTCCTTTCGTTCCAATTCCTTTTGCTTCACCAGCCGTCCCAGGTTCTCACGGACCTGCCCGGAACGCTGGGCGATGCCGTCACATAGGACCACCTCCTTTCGCGCCGCCCTGATTCTACCGGACAGGGCGCTGATCCGCTGTTTCACCTCGCCTGCGGCCATGGTGTCACCCTGACGGCTGCGCCGTCGAAGCTCCGTTCGGAGTTCCTGCCGCTGGGCAGCCAGGGCTTCCGCCTCCATCCATGCTGTTTCCCGGTGGGTAGTCAATTCCTCCATCGTTCCGATGTGGTGTTTCCCCAAAAAGCGGGTTTCCGCGTCCAGCCGGTCCAGCCTGGCGATGTCCTTCCGCAATAAAAAAGACACCCGCTTGACGGATGCCGGATGCCTGACGATGATGTGGAGTTCATAGCAGTAGTGGAAGTACAGCGCCCGCAGACCGGTGACTTTCTTCTGGGGCTTTCCCCGCACCCGGTAATGCTGGAGCAGGTGATGGACAAGCTCCGGGAACGGGGGCTGCTTGTGAATGTTGCGTAGAATACGCGCCCTGATCTCCTCCAGGGTGTAGCCCTCGCCCAGTTTGTGGAACCGGAAATAACCCTTTGCGTCCGGGGGCTTCAAGGCAGGGTATTTCAGGGGCTTTCCGTCCTTCCCATGGACTTTGATCTGATAGCCCATTTCGCCCATCACCCGCAGGAATTCCCGTTCCGTGGTGGCGGCACGGATAGCCCGGTCAATGTCGGCCCGGATGCTCCCCCGGTGGGTGGGCCTGCCGCTGCGCTCGGCCTGCCATTCGGCGTAGTTCTTTGTCTGCCTGCCTGGGTCCTGGATCACAGAAATGGCGTACTCCCGGCACAGGCGGTCCGATACCTCCCGCATCCGGGCGTAGTCGGCGGGAGAGTTGTAGAACTTTTTCCCATCAGCCCAGGACACGGAGTTGATGACAAAGTGGTTGTGATAGTGGCCGGTATTGCAGTGGGTCGCCACTACAACTTCAAAACGCCCGCCCCACAGCTCCTCCGCCAACCTGACGCCGATTTCATGGGCTGTCTCCGCCGTGACCTCATCCGCTTTGAAGGACTGATACCCGTGGTAGCATACCCGGCCCCCCGGCTTGCCCCACAGCCGCTTTGTTTCCATGAACTGCGCGGCGGCGGTGTCCTCCCGGCAGTTCAGGCAGGACACATAGGACCGGCGCTCTGTCTTCATCTCATCGGCGGCATACTCCACCACATCCTCAACAGCATGGAGGGACGCCAGCTCCGGCAAGCCGGCCTCAGTGGTCTTTTCCGGGTTCCGGACGTAGTCGATTACCTTGTCCACGCGCCCATGAATGGGCCAGATGGAGGTCACAGCCATGTCAGTCGGAAGGCACGGTATAGGTGTCCGCGATCAGCTTCTCCACGGCCCGGTTATCCTCCAGTGCCTTGCGGAGCTGGGGCACATCCAGCAGGCCGAGGGCGTTGGCCCGCTTCATGATCTGATTCAGGTTATTCCCCACGCGCCGCACCTCCTGGATCAGCACAGGTACATCGGCGGGCGGGGCCTCCTTCACCTCCGTGCCGTTCAGGACGCGGCGGCAGTAACCCTCGCGGGACAGGCCGGACTTGCGGGCCTTCTTGGTAAGGGCGTCCAGTTCCGTTTTGGTAAAACGGACCTTCATTTCAAGTGTTCTTTTCAAAACGATCATCCTTTCTCAATGCAGGGTCATAGGGGCGGCAAGCCCCTGTCAAGCGGAATTGTGGCCCCACAATTCGTTGCTTGCTAAGACAATACCGCCATCCTCCGCGCCTGCGGCGCGTGAGAGCGTGCGGGCTTGGTCATTTCCTCAACGCTCATGCTCTTTTTCGGTTCGCATGAGGGCCTTCGCCCGCTCCACTTCATCGGACATCATATAGCACCGCTCAATTTGCCAGCCGTTCTTGCCGCCGTACTCCGATGCCATATACTGTTCCAGGCGGACACAGGGATCGGAGCCATCCAGGGACGAAGCATAGATGGAATATCCGCCCATATTAGGCCGAAACGCCTTGTTGTCGCTGGACACCGCATAGGTACGGCTTTCCACGGAATACTCCTTGTCAAAGCTGGCCGGGGAGAACACAATGAAGCCGGACAAATGCTGGCGGGCACGTTCTGCTGCGCGAAAATAACTTCGCATGGTTGCATAGGTCATATTGACTTCACAAAGGGCCTTTTCACTCATGGAGTGACAACCTCCTATTATGATTTTTGCGGCATCATAGGTGATGCCATACCCCTCGACGGGCGGGAAAAAGCGGCATCATAGGTGATGCCGCTAAAAACTGTTCAGGAAGTCAAACACGGCGTTTAGGTCCTCCGTGCTGGCTTCCGCCTGCGCCGCTGGCCGGTCATAGCCGTTCTTTGCGGTTCGCTCCAATTCTTCAGATACGGTCTGACGGATCAACTCTTTCAACACATTGGTTTGCTCTTTTGCGTTGATCCTGGCGATGATCTCCTGATTGATGGATCGGGCCTCCATGCGGTGCAGGGCTTCCCACGCCCTGCGGTCATCCTCCCGGTCAAGGTTAAATCGGAGCGAAAACCGTTTGGTATTCATTCTCTCGTCCCCCTGTGCAAAGCCTGCTCACACAGGAACTCATAGCCCTTGGCGGTGGCGCAGATGTCCTCGTAGATCGTTACGCGGTCGGCGTCATAAGCCCCGAAGTTGCGGACCAGACAGCTTCCGCCGCCCAGCACATGGAGCCGCATAAGAGCGGGGTTGTACTCATGCTCCCGCAGGATGCGGAAAATCTCGCCCACATACTCTGCGGCGGTTTCCCGGATGGTGGTCAGGTAGTCCTCCCGAATATCCGCTGTGCCGAACCGCAGCACCCGGTTGATGATCGACTCGTCCACCGTAGCATGGTGGGTCCGCATGACATTCTCCCGGACGGCCAGCATACATTGATGGGTGCCATACTTCTCAGTAAACATCCGGTCCACAACAGGCTTGCGGTCGTTGATGAACATGATGTTCATGGTGCCGTTGCCAATGTCACAGAGCATATTCACGCCCAGGAAGTCCCTGATCTGGCCGGCCACCGCCGCGAAGCCCTGGGGAAACACATCCACCCCGGCGATCTCCACCCGGTAGGCTTTTCCCCGGAAGGTAAAGGCCAGTTCCCGGTTCCGCGTGAGGTAGGCTTTGAAATCCTCCCGTTGCCGGCTCACCCAGGTGAGGGGCAATCCCACTGCAAGATATACCGTGGCGTCTGTCAGGCCATATACATTCAGCTCACGGGCGATAGCGGCCAGGGTGAGGATATAGTAGTCATCGTCCCCAGTCTTGTCCGCCTTAAACTCCTTGTGGCCTGTCCCGATCAGGTAGTAGCGTCCGTCATAGACCAGCAGATCGTCTTTGAATACCGGCTCTGCGTCATGAACGGTCAGCCCCGCGGGAAAACAGCAGTTTGCAGTCTTGATGTTGCCGTAGCCATTGTCTATCCCGATGATCTTCATGCCCTGATGGTCTTTCACCGGCTCCATTCCTCCTTCCTCTTTACCTGCCCCAACCTCCGCTGGAGCAGCAGATCGTTTACATCCTTTCCGCTGGGTGGCGGCCTGTCCAATACCTCGTATCTGTTCCCCAGGCCAGCCATGATACCCGTTGCCGCATCCCGGCCCACCTCGTCATTGTCCAAGTGGAGGCAGAGCGTGTGGACGCCCGGATGGTCCTGAAGGTACTGGCTGAGAGCCATGGGGATGACAAACTCTTGTTTCTGCTTGAACACCCCGCCCAGGGAGAGCATGGCGTCCTGCCGCCAGTCCCGGCCCTTCATTTTCAGCAGGGTGGCGTAGCTCAACAGGTCGATGGCCGATTCAAACAGGTGGACGCTGGGTGCAGCGGGGTCCTCCGCGATAGCAAAGGAATACCTCTTGTCGCTGCCGGGGGCCTCGCCCTTGAAGTCCCCTATGATACCCCGCAGGGCGGCGTAACGGGGCTGGCCCTGCTGGTCCCGGCCCACGAATACGGCGTTGTGATAGGGCAGACTTTCATACAAGCGCCCGGTCTGGATGCAGTAGTCGATCATATCATAGTCAATGCCCCGCCCATGAAGATAGCTGACAACATGGGTGGCGCACCGGCTGGCTTGGGGAAGGACCAGCTTCCGGGGTTCCTGCTCCTTCGGCCTGGCTTGAGGCACCGGAGACGGGGGAGAGAAGTTCGGCCCCGTCAGGGCCTCCACCGCCTCGGTAAAGGAAAAGCCCTGGACCTTGATAAGATAGTCCAGGGCCGTTTTCCCGCCGATTTTGCGGGAGAACCAGTTCCATTTTCCGTTGCTGATCTTCAAGCTGTCATGCTCACGAGTGCAGTAGGTACTTCCGCCCACATGGACGAGCTGGTGCGGGTCATACTGCTGGAGATAGGTCAGCAGGTCCCATTCCTTAGCCTGTGCGATCTGCTCCGGGGTGACATAGCCCATCCTACCGTTCCTCCCGCTGGCCCTTTTCCTTTTCAGCCTGTATGATGGCGTTGGCGCGGGCCTCGATCACATCCCGTACATCGTCCATGTGGTGGGTTTCCGCCCGCTCCCACGCCCGGTAAACATCCGCCAGCGGGGTCCGGGACCGCAGCAGAGCCGCGGCCTGGGCGTCCGTCAGTTCCAGCACCTCCATCTCCATCACAATATCCTCTCGGACCGTGAATTTGCAGGCATTGTCCAGGATCACATTGGGGGGCTGCTCCAGAAGCCATGCCTTATACTTCTGCTGCTCGGCTGCCATCCGTTCATAAAGTTGGCGCATCATTTCTTTGTTGGTCATGCTGTATCACTCCTTATAAAATAGTGATAGCCGGGAGATCTCCAGATGAAAACCTCCCGGCTATGTAAAACGGCAAGGCCGCAGACACGGCCTTGCCAAAAAGGTATGTGATTGCTTTATCGGGCGTCCCGGTCTTTCCCGGCTTTGTGTTTCACTGGCAGAGGCCCATCTTTCGCTTGCTCTAATTTTTCCAGAGCGAAATCCAGTATCTTCGCCTTCCGCTCCGCCAGCATGGTCAGATAAAATTGCCGCTGCAAATCACTGAGGAATGGGGTGTCATAAATCAACTTCCCGATTTTATCCATGTCGATCTGGGGGACGATTCGCCGCAAAGCGCGGCTGCACCCCTCTTCCCGCAGCGAGGAAATAAAATCGAAATACCGGATTTTCTTTCCTTCCAGCGTAATCGCAGAGGTCGGTATCTCATAAATTCGATAGTCACGGTCGCCCTGATTGGTGAGGACAGACCGCATGATCTCGTCATCCGCCTGGGGATAGAGGCAACTCCCGCAATCGTAGATCGGGGCCAGTTCTACGGCGTCGCTGGCGGCATCATAGAGGAAGCCCCAGTTCCCGTTGTGCCGGTCCCAGTTCCCAATCAGGGCGTCTACGATGAACATATCCCAAAAGCGGTCCAGCAGTTGAGCGGCGTCTATGGCCGTCTGTGCCGTAATCGTATGGAGGATGTCGGACAGTTCGGTGCCATACCCGTTGCGCTCCGAGTCGATGATCTGGTTTTTCAGAGAGGCAAAGTCCTGAAGCACGAGCCCAGGCCGGGTAAAGTCGCCGCAGGCAACAACGATCTTCTCTGTGCCATTCACCGTGAATGTGCCCAGCAGGGTCTTTTGCACGGGGATGCCGGCAATCTCGAATATCTGGCAGCCGAGGTATTCAGAAAAACAACTGTTGCTGTAACTCATGTCCGGGTTTTTCTTCGCCATAGAGGGAAATTTCAGCATATATTGCTCCCCGTCATAGAGGACGGAGATCTTCTTGCCGTTCGCGCCGGCGTATGCCTTGTTCCGTTTTGGCATACCTGTAAAGTCAATAACGCCCATGTGGTCACTCCCTTTCCATCCGCAGATACTTCTCCCGGAGATACCACGCCTGTTCTGAACTGATGACCTGGTTGACCTCCGCATTGTTGATGTCCGTCTGCAAGTTGCAGTAGTCACAGTCCCAGCGCAGGTCCTTCTCACCCCGATCCAGCCGGTCCCAGGCCGCCTGCATCTGGGCTATGGATTCCATCAAAAAATCAGGCAGGCCGCACTCCAGATAACTCTTATCTGTTGGCAGTCCGGTATCGCTCTCATAGGCCGGGGATAATTCCATGATGTCCTCCATGGTGCAGTCCAGCGCCTTGGCAAGTTGCTGGACAGTCTTGGCGGCACACCGTCCGATCTCGCTCCTTCCGGCGCAGATGTCAACGATGGTAGTATTGGGGACGCCGCTGATTTGCGCTAGACGGTATTTACTTATGCCCCGCTGATTCAGATACCCTTGCAGGTCCATACCCTGTGCCTTCCTTTCAATATTTTTTCTCCATTATATCGGCACACCGATTGTCTGTCAATCACTTATGCTCCCTATGCCCAGGAAAATAGAATTACGATGATTATAAACGAATAAACATCGTGTCAAAGTCCTCGAACATGAATTGTATTTTGTCGATCTGTTTCCGGGTATGGTAGTGGCCGCAGTACCATTTTTTGTAGTCCAGGCGGTCCTCTATGCCATCCAGCCAGTCCTCGGTACTCTTGTCTACGGAGCTTTGGTCAAGGCCGGAGAGAAATACTTCGGTCGGCTCATATTTGCGGGGGCAGGTGTGGCTCAAAACAATGTCGATGTTCCAGTGTAAGGCGGCAAGCCGCGCTTCAACCACGGCTTTGATCTCCTCGTCCGGCTGCTCATCCGGCCACCAATGCCACCCGTGCGCCAGCCGGTAGTGCTTATCCACACTGTACGCGCCCCCGATCACGATACACTTGTACCCATCGAACTTGTAAATCTCGCCGTCAACAGCAAAGAGGATGTTCGGAAATGCTTCTTCATAGAGAATTTTCCCGCCGCAGTATTCTCCTTCCATATAGGATGGGATGCGCTGGGGTCTGGCTTCATGGTTGCCGTGGATACTGAAGAATTTGACCGGAATGGCGCTGGCATACTCTTTTGCGCGGGTGTCGCGGTCATTCAGGTAATAATTGAAACCCGCATCACCAAGGATGATTATGGTATCGGATTTTGTTGTTTCCATTGCGCGGCAAAAGGTGTCCACGCGGAGAAAGTTCCCATGTGTGTCACCTGTGAGATAGGTTGCCATAGCATTCAACTCCATTCTATCATGAATTTTGATACCGTATACAGGTGGGCGTGGGACACCCATCCGCGGAAATGATACAACAAACTATGTACGGGGGCAAGTCTGCGGCTTGCTCCCGTATCATGTTTTTGAGGGTCAGACATTTCTCACTCTTTCAGCGTTCGCGGTCGGGACTGCCACGGGCGGGGGCGGTGACTTCATCCCCTACATCTCCATCCACGATCTCGCTCTCCCGCTTGTCCATGTTCAGCAGGATGTTCAATTCATCCAGGCGGGCGGACTTTGTTTTCAGCTCGTCCTCCTGGGGGAATGGCTTTTCCACCTCCAACTTGGCGTTTTCAAGCTGTACTTTGGTATTTTCCAGCTGCTCCCGACAGGTGTTGATCCGCTCCTCCATGCTCCCCAGCAGATTGTCCAGGCGGAGAATGTTGCCAAAAACATCTGTGCCGAGGTTCGTGGTGTAGTACAGCGCCCCTTTCAGTGTGACCTTGAACTCCCTGGTCAGGCTCGCAAAGGACAGGTCCATGTCAAAGCCCCGGTACTGGCCCAGGGGGACAGGTTCGGGGCTGGTCATGGCTTGGCAGGCGGCGAGGATGGCGCTGCCTGCGGCTTTTTTGTCGGTGTAGACGGTCCCCTCCACCTCCATGGGGGAGAAGCCGTCCTCATTGGGGTGAGTGTTCTCCTTCAGCCGGTCCATATCGGAAAGATAACCCTCGATATACTGTTCATACTTGGCGATCTGCTGGGGCAGCTCCTTGATGATCTGATCCTCCAGGGCGTACCGCTGGCTAAGGTGGTTGGCTTTCAGGAGCCGGAGCCGCTGCACATCAATGTCCAGGTCCATCTTCTCCTTGATATGGGGATTTCCGGTGCAGAGCGCCTTGATTTCCGCGTATGACAGGGCGGTTTCATCTATATCCTCGCAGGACCGGACCGGGGATTTGCTGGTCATGATCTGCCCGATGAACTTCTGCTTGCCCTCCACCAGCTGATAGAGGTAGCTGTCAAAGGTGTTCTCGGTAACATAGGTATAGATGTCCACCTCATTGTTCTCGTTGCCCTGCCGGATGATCCGGCCCTCCCGTTGCTGAAGGTCGCTGGGCCGCCAGGGACAGTCCAGATGATGGAGCGCCACGAGTTTCTTCTGGACATTGGTGCCCGCGCCCATCTTCTGGGTGGAGCCGATTAGCACCCGGACCTGCCCGGAGCGCACCTTGCCGAACAACTCCTTTTTCTGTGTCTCCGTGTTGGCGCTGTGGATATAGGCTATTTCTTCGGCTGGTATGCCCCTGGCAATCAGCTTATTCCGCAGGTCATCATAGACATTCTGAAATTCCGCCATCTCGTAGCCGCCCTGCTCGTTTGGGACCATTTCAATGGGCCGGTTCTTGCCAGGGGTGGAGAGGTCGCAGAATACCATCTGTGCGGAACGCTGGTCCGCTGTGCGCTGCCATATATCAAACACATCCCCAGCACAGGCGTTGATTTTGCTGGTGTCGCTGTCCGGGAGCAAGGGGTTGAGGAGCCGCTGGTCCAGGGCCAGCTTGCGCCCGTCGTTGGTGATAAGCAGCATATTGTCCTCGGTACTGTCCACCATCCTGTTGCGGACCTTCTCCGCCCGCTGCCCCAGCGCCGCCACCATCTCCTTCTGCTGTTCCGAGGGTTTTAGCACGATGTTGTGGTAGTTGGCCTTGGGGACAGGGAGGTTGAGCATATCCGCCGTCTGGATGTCCGCCACTTCTTTGAACATAGACATGAGTTCTGGGAGGTTGTAGAACCGGGAGAACCGGGTCTTGGCCCGGTAGCCGGTGCCCTCCGGGGCCAGCTCGATGGCGGTGACAGTCTCGCCAAAGGTAGACGCCCAGGCGTCAAAATTGAGCAGGCCGTGTTCTTCCAGGGTGTGGTACTGCAAATACTTCTGCATGGTATACATCTCCACCATGGTGTTGGAGATGGGGGTGCCTGTGGCGAACACAACGCCCCGGCCCCCGGTCAGCTCGTCCAGATAGCGGCATTTCATATAGAGGTCGCTGGACTTCTGGGCCTCCGTCTGGCTGATGCCGCCCACATTCCGCATTTTGGAAAAGGCGGCGAGGTTTTTGTAGTAGTGGGCTTCATCGACAAAGAGGCGGTCAATGCCCAGTTCTTCAAATGTGACCACATCATCCTTACGGCTCTGGTCGTTCAACTTTGCTAACTTGGCGTCAATGGACTTTTTTGTGCGCTCCATCTGCTTGATGGAGAATCGTTCCCCGTGGTTGGCTTTCAGTTCCGCGATGCCGTTCAGGACCTCACTCCGCTGCTGTTCCAGAAGATACCGCTGGCGCTCCACACTCACCGGGATTTTCTCAAACTGGCTGTGTCCGATGATGATGGCGTCATAGTCGCCGGTGGCGATCCTGCCGCAGAACCGCTTGCGGTTCTTGGTTTCAAAGTCCTTTCGGGTGGCTACCAGGATGTTGGCGGAGGGGTAAAGCTGCAAATACTCCGACGCCCACTGCTCCGTCAGGTGGTTGGGCACCACGAACAGGCTTTTTTGGCACAGCCCCAGCCGCTTACTCTCCTGGGCGGCGGCTACCATTTCAAATGTTTTCCCTGCCCCCACCACATGGGCCAGCAGGGTGTTCCCGCCGTAGAGGATGTGGGCGATGGCGTTCACCTGATGGGGGCGCAGGGTGATCTCTGGGTTGATGCCCACAAAGTTCAGGTGGCTCCCGTCATACTCACGGGGCCGTATGCTGTTGAACTTGTCATTGTAGAGCCTTGTCAGACGCTCCCTCCGGGCTGGGTCTTTCCAAATCCAGTCCTGGAACGCCTGCTTGATAAGCTGCTGCTTGCCCTGGGCAATAGCCGTTTCCTTTTTGTTCAGGATGGGAACGCGGTTGCCGTGTTCGTCCTCCACATAGTCAAAAATACGCAAATCCCGGAGATTCAGGGTTTCCTCAATGATTTTGTAGCCATTGACACGGGTGGTGCCGTAGGTGTTCTCCGCCTTGACATTGCCCCTGTCGGCAAATTTACTTTCGATATTCCATGCGCCGGTGTGCTGGGAGTAATGGCTGCGTATCATCCGCTGACTGCGGGGGGAAGTCCCGAACAGTTCATAGATAAATTGGTCAATGACCTCTGTGGGCAGCCAGGTGGCCCCCAGCCGGACGGCGATCTCGCTGGCGGTCAGGTCCACCGGCTGCACCCGTTCCAAAGCCTGGACATGGGCGGTGTAGTCCTCCGGGTACAGTTCGGCGCTTCGTTTTGCCCATTCCAGCTTCTCCCGCACATTCCCGGAGAGGTATTCGTCCGCAGTGAGGTACTTTTCCTCGGAGCCACCGCCATACCCGTGCATGGGGTTCAGGAAAATCACGCCGGTCAGGTCGGCGTAGACCTCCTGCTCGGTCTTGCCGGTCAGCTCCGCCATATAGTCCATGTCCACCTTTGCCTTTTCAGCCAGTGACACGGCCAGGGCCTCGGACGCGGTATCTACATGGGTGATCGTGACCCTCTGTTTGATGGTGCGCTTGATAAACATATCCGCCTTGCGGACAAAGTTGCGCTCATCGTCCAGCACCTCCAGGGAGGTCAGGAGGAAGTAGGCGCTGTCCATGCTGAACACGGAGCTGTTGGCGCGGGAGTTGATCCGCCCGTACTTGTCCACAAAGGCGTCGTAAAGAGCGTTCAACTTCCGCTGCTGGGCCTGAATGTCCTGGTCGGGCCAGTCCTCGGTTTGGTACTCAATGAGCGTCCGCACACAGTCCCGTATGCCGATCAGCCCCTTGATGCGGTTGGCCGCTGTCACGGACACCTCTACCGGGTTCATGCGGCTGTTTTCCCGGTAGTACACCTTGCCGTCCACGATGGTATAGCTGAAATTCCGTACCTCCGGGTCCGCAGGGATGGACTTGTCCTCGCCCTCGATTTCCGGGTCGTCCATGACATACTCGGTGATGGAGCCTTGGATATTCTGAATGGCGGCGGCAAGCTGTTCTCCCAGGTCCCGCCCCTCGATGGGCAGGCAGGCGGTTTCCGGCCCATAGGGGCCGCTGATCTCCCGCATTTCGCCCATGACCATCTCTGGGTGGTCAATAAAATACTGGTTCATTTTCAGCCCGTTGGCGTTGGTGTTCAGGTGTACCCAATCCGGTTCCTCGCTGGAGAGGGCGTCCCGCTTCTGCAAAAAGAGGATGTCGCTGGTCACATCCGTGCCCGCGGCGTCCTTGAAGGTGTTGTTGGGCAGACGGATGGCCCCCAGCAGGTCGGCGCGCTGGGCAAGGTACTTCCGCACGGTGGGGGTGTCCTTGTCCATCGTACCCTTACTGGTGACAAAGGCGATGACGCCGCCCGGCCTGACCTTATCCAGTGTCCGGGCAAAGAAGTAGTCGTGAATGAGGAAATTATATCGGTCATACCGCTTGTCGATCACCTTGAAGGAGCCGAAGGGCACATTTCCGATAGCGGCGTCAAAAAAGCTGTCCGGGAGGTCTGTTTTTTCAAACCCCTGGACAGCGATAGACGATTGTTGATAAAGCTGCTGGGCGATGCGGCCTGAGATGCCGTCCAGCTCCACGCCGTAGATTTTGGAGTCCGCCAGGGCCTCCGGGCGCATACCGATAAAGTTGCCGATGCCGCAGGACGGCTCAAGCAGGTTTCCGGTCTGGAAGCCCATGCTTGTGAGCGCCTGATAGATGGATCGGATGACCACGGGCGGAGTATAGAAGGCCGTCAGGGTGGACTCCCTGGCCGCGGCATATTCCTCCTCGGTCAACAGGGCTTTCAGCTCAGCGTACTTGCTGTGGCGCTCGTCAAAGCAGTCTGCCAAACCGCCCCAGCCCACATACCGCGCCAACACCTCCTGTTCCTCCGGGGTGGCAAGCCGGTCCTCGGCCTCCAGCCTTTTCAGCAGGCGGATGGCCCGGACATTGTTGTTGAACCGTTCTCCCGGCGTCCCTGTGCCGATGGCGTCATCGGTGATGTGGTACTCATGTCGGTCCGCGTTGGGGACTTCAGGATGGAGGACAAAGGGGGACACCCTGGCCCTGCGCTGGGGGGCCAGTGGCGGCTCCATACCGCCTTTGTCGTGCCCATCTGCTGAACTTTCCACGCCCTTTCCCGGTCCCGCTGTCTTTTCAGCCGGTCCCATCAGACGCCGAATGACGGAAATATGCTCCACGCGCTCGATGGGGAAACCAACTGCGCCCTCAAAGGTGAGATCCCGCAGGGAGGCCCGGCCATCCTCGTCGATCTTTTCTACACGAAACCGCCGGCCCTCCAGCGTGATCTCCTTACCGAGCAGGTCACGGTCCGAAGCAGCCGTTTCCGTATCCTCCCGTGGGGGCAGAGGTTGTTCCTCTTTTGCGGCGGGAGGTTCCGGTGTGGGGAAGTCCCCGATCACGCGGAGCCACTTCTTCTCCAGCAGGTCGTAGACAGCCGCGCCCTCGTAGGCAAAGCCGTCTGGTTCCATCGTGCCTTCCAGATAGCCCCGTGCCGCCTGTTCCGCTTCCTCCGGCGTCGCGTATTCCAGCTTCTCGTCCATGTCGTTTTCCAGGTGGTGGTAGACCACCACCTGATACCGGCGCTCCGCTTCGTCCCGGTCCGCCGGGGCATGGGCGGGCGGCTTCTCCCGTGCCTGGACCTTTTGGGCCAGAGGGCGGTCCGCATAAAGTTGTTTCTCCGCCTCCTCCAGTTTGGCAAAGCTCCCGGTCGTGGGCGTCACCCTGCCGGAAATGAAGCCGTACTGATTGCAGAAGGTCCCGTTCGGTTCCCGGAAAATCACAAGATGCTCGTCGCCGGACCAATATTCCGCGGCCTGCCGGTACGCGAGGTCCTGGGCGGCGATGGGGTCTTTTTTTGCTTTGGGACGATGGGTATAAAGTGCTGCTTCGGCCTGCTCAAAGGTATCAAAGCCACCCGCCGTTGCATACACCGTGTTATCCTGATCGTCATAGCAGTATTGGACATAATACTGGCCGTTGGGGTACTGCCGGATCAGGATGGTTTCGCCCTCCCCATAATACCGGGCGAGGGGGTTCACCTGGTTCAACTGGCGGGCGTACTCCTCCGCCTGCCATCGGCTGGTAAATTCCTCACTGACGCCCTCATCGTCCACATAGATACGGTCGTTCTGGTCATCCCACACGCCATAGGCGATCTGGGAGCCGCGATCCAGTTCCACAGCGTAGAAACGGACATCCGGCTCCGCGCCGGTCTGCTCCGCCTGACGGGGCGCTGTGTCCGCGGGGTGTTCCTGTCCCTGGCGCTGTTTGTTATACTCCTCCTCCGCGAAGGCCACCATCTCGTCAAAATCCAGGTTAGCGAGAAATTCATTCAGGTCACGGAAGCCGGCGCATTGGATGGATGTTGCTTCCGCACCGTCCACCAGATAGGACAGGCGGAAGGATACCAGATCGGCGCTGATCTCCACGGTGTGGGCGCTGTCGCTGGTGGAGCTGAACGCCAGGGGCACATGGGAGAGGTCGGAGAAATCGGCCTCCTGCTCAAAGACTTCCATGCAGTAGGCGTTGATGAGCCATTTTGCCCGCTCCAACTGCGCCTGCGCCATGTCAATGACTTCAAATCCCTGGGGCGCTGGGTCCAGTTCGGCAAGGAAGTCCTGGGGGATGGTCTGGCCCTGGCCGTCCCGGTAGAGGACGATCCGCATGGGTGCGCCGACACGGTTTTCTTCCTGAATTTCCGTCAGAAATTGCTCCGCATCGGTGTACTCCACGCTCTCGCCCACGCTGCCATTTGTGCCCAGGAAGTCGATCCGGCCCACGGGCAGCGGGGCGTCCGGCGATTCCCCGGCATCCGGTTCTTCGGCGTCAGCCACGGGTGCCGCGTTCTCCGCCACCTGAAGCAGTCTGTCGTTCAGCGGGTTCTCCGCCAGCAGACGGTCGAATTCCTCACGGGGCAGCTCCTTATTGAAAATAGGAAAGGTCGGATCATAGAGCCGGACGGTCTGCTCATTATAGGCCAGCAGCTCATACTCCTGCGCCCCCAGGTACACCGTGTCGCCCAGGGTCAAGCGGTATTCCTTTTTTGGAGGGGGCGGCGGATTCAGTTCCTCCTCGGTGGGTTCCAGCGGTGTGGCAAGGGGACCGCTCAGATCAGCCAGCACAGCCTCACAGCGTTCCGTCAGGTGGGTCTTGTCCCGGATGATCGTCTGCATGGCGTTTCGCAGGGTGGGTAGGACAAAGAGATTATCTCCTGACAGAACATAGCACTTCTTTTCCCCTATTCTAAAGGAGTTCGCACACGTTCTGGCAAGTAGGAGTTCCTTGTATGGGTCCGTTTCACCGGTCCGTGTTTTGAAATCCACATAATCATCAATGATGGAGCAAATCTCCGCTGCGATGTCCCAACGGGCCTTCCGCTGCTCTACCTGTGCCCGGTATTGCGGATAATGCTCTTTTTCAGCCCGGTTCAGGTAGCGTCCAGCGGCAATCAGTTCCCCAATACGCTTTTCCACCTTGGCCCAGGTCAGCAGGAATTTCCCGTCAGGGTCGCCGTAGTCGCGGGAGATGGTGATGCCCGTGCTGTCGTGGTCTACCCTAAAGCCGCTACTGGGGATAGCGTTGGAATAGGAGCCTACGCCGTATTCCGCTTTCAGGAATTTGGCATTTTCCTGTCTGCTTTCCTGCTTCTGATACTGGTCATAGATGCGGAGTTTGGACGGTGAGTACCTTCCGCACAAAACATAGTCAATGGCCTCCTGGGGCAAAATAAAAGCCGAAGCCTTTTCTGCTTCTGCCTGTTCTATGAGAGAGACTTGTTCCGCTTCGCTGGGCAGGGGGCGCTCATCCGGGTCGAGCCACTGGTGCAGCAGGATCATCCCGTAGATGGTGTCGGCAACATGGGGCCACCGAAGGAATTCCTCTTTCTCGCGGGAGAAGTACGCCCCGCGCCAGAGGTTCAGCACATCGTCCCATGCCCGATACCCGGCCCGCTGGCCATTGCTCAAAATTTTCTCTACATAGGTGTTATCAAAGAAGCCCTTAATGAAATCGCCGCGCTCTTTTCTGCCCTCATGGGCTTCAAAGAACGCGGCGATCTCGGTCCTATGGTCTTTTAGGGCGTCGCTGATGCGGAGTAATTCCTGTTTCTCGCTGTCCTCATGATAGTAAGGGATGTCCGTGCGGGCGTCAAAATCGTGGTGGCTGTTTTGAAGTCCGGCAGTAGCGGATGTCCCATCAACAGGGGCCTGCGGAAGTTCTTCCCCAGCAATAAGCGGGCCGCTTATGTGTCCGCGTAGACCAGCTCTGTCAGCGCCACTTCCTCCGCTGCTGCCCGGATGTTGTTCATCAGGCCCACCCACTTCATCTGATCGCTGGCCTTCAGCTCCTCCGTCACGCCCTGCTCCCGCGCCATCCGCGCCGTCAACTGCTCCACCATCTCCGTGGCCTGCCGGTCGATCTTCTCCAGATGGGCGTTCAGCCTGCCGCTGAGGAGCATCCCCGTGTAGTAGGCGTTCCTGTGGGTCTGAAGGTAACTGCGCCGCAGCATCCCATATTTTCCGACCTTCGGGGCCTCCGGCGCTTCCAGATTGGGCAGACGGTAGTCGCCCTCCGTTCGATATGTCAGTTCCATGTTCAACGCTCCTTTCCTGTTTTGTCCTGCTATCATGATACGGCCTGTTTGGAGTTTGCGCAAATGTGCGATTTTCCCTTTGCTCTGCCCGGTACAGGCTCAAAACCGTGCTGGCGATCTCCCGCAGGGGCATTTCCGCAATATCGCTCACCGCGCCGCCCAAGATGGAGAGGGTTTCCGGGGTGTCAAAATCATAGACATGGGCGAAATCCTCGCCGCTGAAATAGTCCATGGGGTCGATGCCGCACCGGGTCAGCATGATAAAAGCCACGCTGCTCTCCACCAGGCCCTTAAACCATGCTTCGGTACTGAGGTCATCCAGTTCTTCTAGCAGGCTGCCCTCTTTGATGCCCCGCAGCTCCGTGAGGTAGTCGCCAAAGTTGTCCTCCACGATGACCTTCGCCGTTTCCAGAAGGCAGGCGGCAAGACCAGAGCGGTCCGGGAACTCGCCATAGCTGTTCTCCAGCGCCTCGATCACCGCGTCCTCATACCGCGGCTCCATCTTCCAGATGGGGATGGTGCGCCCCTGGCGGCTGTTGGTATCAGACATATCAAAGACATACCGCAGCTTATAGCCCCGGTCTGTATCCACCAGCAGGGCGATCCCCCTGGTGCCCTGGTTGACATAGCGGCCATGCTTGTTCCAGAAGTCGATCTGGGCGCAGGCGGTGGCGTCCGGCTTCTGCGCGTAGATCAAAAGCTGGTCACGGAAATTGTACTTGAAGTTGTGGGCGGCGGTGGTCAGGAACGCCATATAGTTCCCGCTGTTGGCGGAAATTTCGCGGGTCTTTTGCGCTGCAAGCTCTACAATAGAGTCCAGTTTTTTCGCCACGCTCTATCCCTCCGTTTCCTCATAAGATTGCAGCAGGCCCTTTGCTGCCGCGGCGATTTTAGAGATGCGCCCGGTGAGCTGGGCGACGGTGGCCCTGACCTCTGATCGTCGCGCCGCGTAGAAGTAGCCTGCATCGGCGCTGCAAATGGGGTGGCCGTCACAGCGCAGGCGGTTGACCGCCCGCCGCAGCTCCGTCCCGCCGACATGAAACGCGGCCTCCAGCTCCTTGCTGGAAGCTGCGTTCTCCTGTCCCTTGTGGTATTTCTTCAGGTACGCGCACAGGGCCTCATCAATGGATACGCCCTTCATTGGGGATCACTCCTGCTTCCCACCTTCAACTTTTTGTGATATTCCTCGCTCACATCATAGTTGAGGGCTGCGGATAAAAGGAGCTGCCAGATCATTTCTTCCGCTTCATTTTCATACATACACAGACTGGCGTATTGTTCGCCGTCTTTACTCATATAGAGCCGGGTAAAGCGCATACGTTTCTCCATCAAGTCCTTCGCACCGCTTCGGACGCTCTCCACGGGGGCGTTAGCGGCGTTGTATGCCAGGACAGTCATCAACAGGTCAAACATAGAGGGGTGTAGTTCTAATTTGGTGTTGGGTATTTGTGCCATCATCGTCCTACCTTTCCACGGAAACGGCCTGCCGGGGCTTGGGAAAATCCCAGCCGTACACCTTGCCGATCTCGTCTCCCAGCCTGCGGGTAATCCGGGTTATATCGGATCGGACAGCCTTTCCGTAATACAGTTTTTCTTTCAGCAAGTCAATTTGCGAGTCCCGTGCTCCGGGCTTATAGGTGCGGTAAAGAAGATGGTTCGTACCGTCGTGGTGTATGGCGTCGCAGCGCAGGTCGCCCAGCTTATCCACATACCATGTGGCGTATTCAATATCCCGGCCACTGTAAAGGCAGTCCCGGATATTGCCGCTGGAGATTTCCTGATAGCCTGTACGCCGCCCATTCCAAAGTCCCAGGTCAGCGATCACAAGGATGGGCTGGTCAAGCTGGATGTTCAGATTGACGCGCTCATCGTCCAGATAGCGGTTATTGATCTCGTACATCAGGGCCATGCGCTCGTCCTCGGTCAGCTCCGGATGATCTTCCTCCAGATCGTCCCTCCAGTCCTCATAGTCCAGATCGTAGTTGCTCCATATTAAGTGCCTTTGCTCTGTCATCGTGAACCGCCCCTTTCGTGGCGGCGGGGCTTGACAGGCCGTCCTCGCTCGTTGTAGCGGTTCGGGTCAGCGGCAGGGGAAGTCCAGCCCTGGGTCACCCCGGCCAGCATCGCCGCCGCCTGCGCCCTGGTCACGCCCATATCGCCGTTGAGTACATCCGCCGTCTGCTGGGGCGTTTTCCCTTTGAAATGGGCCATGGGGGACACCTGATACCCCGGCTTATACCGCTCTATGACGATCAGCTCGCCGGATGATGGCAAAATGGCAAAGCACTTCTCCGGCAGGGGTGGTGTCAGTGGCAGGACGGTGTTGTGGCAGCGTTCCATCTGCTCGGCAAACTGGCAGATGTGAAACAGGCTGTCCCAGCCGTTGCCCACCTCCACATGGCAGTCATCAATATAGCGGCAGGTCCAGTCAATAGGCGCACAGCCCTCCCGGAGAATACGGATCTGCCCGCCGTCCGGGATGCGGAACAGCTCCTTGTAGTGCGGGTCGATGAACCGGATGCCCTTTTCAGCCTGTTCCATGTGCCGGTCCAGCCAGTCGCGGCGGTAGCAGTAGAGAAACAGATTTTCCTCCCCCTTGTAGGGGTGCAGCCGGATCAGATAGGCATACTGTGCTGTGTCCGCCCGGAAGCCGAACGCAAAGCCGCTATCGTAGCCGCTCTGCTGGTGTCCCCGGCAGAAATCCCGCATGGCGTCACGGCTTTTTAGAAACCCGCCGTACTGCTCGTCCCCCACCAGGGCCTCCAAAACCTCCTCAAACTCCTGCTGAAAGTCCTCGGTGTCCAGGCTTTCCCGGTGGCTGGTCCACTTGGGAAAGAAGCCCTTGCCGTCCTCGCCCATATCCGCTTGAAGGTGCCCGATACTCCCGGTCTGGCCCTCAATCTGTGTGCTTTGTCTGGCAATATAAAGCCGCTCCGCTGGAGCAGCGGCGCGAAAAGTTAATTCCATACGATCACGCTCCTTGTCAACAAGAAGGCGGCCACCAACTTCCTGCTGATAGCCGCTTTCTTTATATACGATATTGATAGACCTTCTACCGGGCGTCGCCCCGGTCGTGGCGCTTGGGCTTGATGGGCTGGCCCTGCTCATCATAGTTTTTCGGGTCGGCGGCTGGCACCCCCCAGCCGAACAGGGAGCCGGCCAGCATCGCCGCCGTCTGTGCTTTGGTCACGCCGCCGCGCTCGTTACACTCACTTACGATCTCCAGAGCCTCCGCCCGGTCATGGCCGTACTTGTCTGTACGGTAATAGCCGCTCTCGCCCTTTTTGACAATAATGATTTCATCACTGCTGGGCAGCACAGCATAACACTTGTCCGGCAGAGTGGAACGCATGGGGATCACCATGCCGCCTGTTTGCTCCAGCCGCTCCGCAAACTCCCGGATAGAATAAACGGTGCTGCCCCACTCGTGGGACAGTTCCATGTGGCCGGCGTCGATATAGCGGGCGGTGCGGTCACGGGTGCCATCTCCGCCTGTGATAATGCGGATCTGCTCCCCATCCGACACCCTGAATTTCTCTTTGCCGTCCGTGGTGACAAAGCGGATGCCTTTTTCGGCTTCCTTCATGTGCCGCTCCAGCAGGTCCCGGCGGTAAGCATAGATATATGCGTTATCCAGCAGCTCGGATGGCGTACAACGGAGTAGATAAGCATGGTAGCCGGCATCAACGCGGAACAGATATTCGGGGCTTTGCATGATGCGGCTTTCCTGGTTGTTCAGGCAGTAGGCAATCATCGCGGGGATATTCTTCAGCACAGGGCCATATCGCTGGTCTGATCGGAGCATTTCAATCATGGCATCGAGTTCCACCGAGAACTCCGGTGTTTTCCATGCGGGGTCCCAAATGTCCCAATGGCTGTAAAACGCCGTGCCGCTATCGTCCAATTCAGCAACTAAGATACCCGGACTTCCGCACCGCTCCATGATCGGAATACACTGCCGCTTGGCGTATAGTCGTTCCGTGGGTGTCGCAGGCCGCAAAGTCAGCTCCACTATCGCTCACGCTCCTTTACCTTCGGCTGCTGTGCAGGCTGTGTCAGTCCGGCCTCATGCGCCCGCCAGTAGTCGGGATGGCATACTCGGATGGTATCATCAATACATTTGCTGTATTCTCCGGGGCCAAAGTATTCATTGACCGGCGCGGTGTAAAGCCCTCTGTCCATCAACTCCCGAAGGACGATCTGCGCGTCGCTGTCCTCCTCAAAGCACAGATAGCCGCCTTCCCAGAACCCGTACCGCTGGGCGGTGGGTGATAAATTCCCGGCCACAAATTCCCGCGCCACCATGATCCCGCCATGGCTGGCTGTGGAAACATCGAAGAAACCAGGGCAGAGGGTCTTGCGGGTCTGGATAAGCCCCCAGGGAGAATAGGCTGGCTCATAGCTCATTCCCGCTCACGCTCCTTCCCCGATTTCTCCGGCTGTTCGCCGGAGCGTTTCTGCTTTGTCATCTGGTACTCCAGTTCCGCCCCGGCCCGTTCCAGAAGGTCCTTTTTAGCGGCCAGGAGATCGGAGTGATAATGGCCCCAGTAGTAGTAATCACTTCCCTGACAGGCCCATGTCACAAACATGGACCGTTCCGCTATGCTCACACCCAGCACGAACTCGGTGGTCCCGATGTGGATGGAGTCGGTGATAAGATAGCCGGCGTTCATACGGCTGCCCATATCAGCGGCCCTCCCTGTCACGAGAGTTTCGTTCCTTTTCAGCCTGTCGCAGCTCCAGGTAATGCTTTGCCCATTTGGGCAGGTCCTCCGGGGCGATGACGCCGAGAATGTCGCTGCGCTCAAACCGCGCCCTCTGCCCGGAATACAGCTCTGTGCAGTAACAGGCAGTGCCGCGGCTGTTGGGGTATGCGCCGGAGCCGCTGGTACACAACTGGAGCTGGCAGGTGGCGTGGCGGTATTCCCGGCGCAGCACCTCCGGGCGGATCACCACGACTTTGCCCCGGATGTCCTCCTGGTAACTGACCTGTTCACAGTCCTCGGCGGTGATGGCCGAATTGGGGATGCCCTGAATTTTCGGGCCGTTCAAGGCGATACGGGTCTTTTCCGCCTGTTCCGCCACACGCTCCCCAAACAGCTTTACCAGTTCCGGGTAGTCATCGCTGACCATGACCTCGGTATAGTTTGCGAATATCTCATGCTGCTGGCAGAACGCGCATACATACCGCTCATCCTCCGGCGCTGATGGGTTTTCCCCCAGCACGATCTCCCGGTCGCCAATGTGAAGCGCATGGATGATCTCATAGTCCCCGGCCATACGCTTTTCCTGATCTATGTCCATTTGAAGTCCTCCTTCCAAAAATTTACGCCGCTCTGTGTCCCCAAAGACAAAGAGCGGCGTATGTAAAAGCCGGTTGTTTCAGCCGTGAGCCATCAGCTTCAACAGCAGGTCGTTCACCGGCCCAGCGTCCCGGCCCTGGGCGGTCAGCTTGTTCCGCCAGTTCATCAGGTACATCCGCGCAAGGCGGCGCTCCGCGTCCGTCAGTTCCAGATACACTTTCTTTTCCCGTTTGAACATTTGAAACAACTCCCTTCTCTCTGCCCATATCGTACAGGAAAGGGCAAATGGATTCAAATGTGCGAATGGGTATGTAAGCGGCCCGCACAGCGGGCCGCGGGGGATGCGCTTAATAACCCGTCCGGGGCAGGGGCTTGGAGGGGGCGTAGACCTTCGTCACCCACCGGGAGGTAGCCATGATCCACTGACCGTCATAGACGCCGCCCACATCCGCCTGATTGACGAATTGGCTGCCGCCTTTGACCCAGGACAACACGGAGCAGTCGATCATGGGCGTTTCCACCTGCCGGAAGTTGGAGGGCACGACGCCAAACACGAACATCACCTCTGTGACATACTCGTTGGACCCCAGCCGCAGGGCCACAGGCGAGGCGTCCAGCACATAGTTCTGCTGCGTGTTCAGGCTGTCCGCCAGCACACGGTACTCGCTCCCGCTGAGATTGGTCTTGTAGACGATCTTATAGTTTCCAGCAGCATTGTAGGTGCCGGTGGTGATCTTCGCCAGCCGCACCGCCTCCACGGGCAGGGTATCGCGCCAGTAGAACGATGTGAGAGAAGTCGTGGAGTTGTTGGCGATGCCGGAGAAGGTGTAGCGGATATTCTGGCCGGGCATGACCTCGGCATAGCCGGTTTTCTGGATGGCTACATTGGTATAGAGGCTCTTGTTGGTCATGGCCGCCTTGACGATCTGGCCCTCATGCTCGACCTCCACCTCAATGGGCGTTTTGTCCAAAGCATAGAAGTCCGCCGCCTGGGACTCCACGATTTTGTACCGGCCCAAAGGCAAGGGCTTAGATACGGCCACACCGTTTTTATCGGTGCGGATGGTGTCCACAAGGTTCCCGGTACGGGCATGGTAGACTTCAAATACGGTGCCGGGGATGGGGGTACCGGCAGGCCAGCCGTTCATGGAGTTATAATCGGCGCTGGTCTTAGTCACCTGGATTTGGCCGGTGACGGCGGTATTCTCCCAGGTGATGGTGGTGCAGCCGCCGTACTTCACATAGACGGTCTTGGGCTGGGTGTCCAAAAGGTAGCCCTCCGCGCACTCGATCTCCTGGAGGGTGTACCGGCCATCCTCCAACTCGTGGTCAATATAGACATAGCCCTCGTTGTCGCTCTCATAGGTGCCAATGGGGTTGCCCCTGGCGTCGGACAAAAGGAATTTCACGCCGTAGATGCCCTTGCCGGTCACGCTGTCGATCTTGTGAATGAGGGCACTCCCGGTCTGCCGGTTGGTGATTTCCAAAGTAGCGGTCTGGCCGTCCTTTACCTCAATCTGGTGGGGCGTATCGTCCAGCCGGTAGCCCTTGGCGGCCTTCAGCTCCACCACCTGATACCAGCCCTTTTCCGCTTCGGGCAGGCGGATGACGCCGCTCTTGTCAGTGGTGTAGGTGCCGATGATCTCTCCATTCAGCTTGCGGACCTCGAACTGGACGCCGCTAATGCGCTCCCCGGTTTCCTCGTCCTTTTTGATGATGGTGAGGCCGCCGCTCGGTGTGTTGTAGAAGCGGAGGGTTTGGACCTCGCCGGCTTTGATCTGGATGGACTTGGGCGTGGTGTCCAGGACATAGCCCTCCACCGTCTTGACCTCCCGTGCGGTGATGGTGGTGCCAGGGGTCAGGTCATTGATGACAATGCGGCCATTTTCGTCGGTGATAAACTCGCCGTTGGAATTACCAACCACTGAACCGCTGCTGTCAGTGACAAGGAATGTGACGCCTTTCAACGGGGTCGTGGTGCCCTCAATATACTTCTCAATGACCAGGGTGGTGCTGGGGGTGTTGGTACAATGGAGCGTCTGGGTGTCGTTAGGGTTCACCACCACGGTCTGAGTCCGTGTGGCCTCATCAATGGTATAGCCCGGAATGGTGGCCGTTTCCGTCACCACCAGCGTCCCCACCACGCCATTGATGGTGATTTTGCCGTCCTTGTCAGTGAAGTACAGGCCGTTGCTGCTGATCTGGCCGTTTTCAGCCGGTACAAACTCACCTGTGGAAGTGGTGACGCGGAACGTCACCCCCGCCAGCGGCTTGCCGTTCAGAGAGTCCCGCTTATCAATGACCAGGGTTCCGGCTCTGGAGTTTTCCACAATGACGGTCTGCGTATCGCCGCCCTGCCCGATGACCACATTGGTGCTGGGACTGTCCATGACGTACCCGGTGGGGGCCTTGATCTCCGTCAGGACATAAGCGCCGGGAACGAGGTTGGTAATCTTGATCTCGCCCTGGGCGTCCGTGGTAAAGATGCCGTTCTGGGTGAGGGTGCTGTCACCAATCACGCCGTCCAGCCCTACCTCACAGCCCGCCGCTGTCGTTACCCGGAACTCCGCGCCGGGAAGGGGCTGGCCGGTGGCGCTGTCCCGCTTCTGGATAATGAGAGCGCCCTTTGGCTGATTCTTAAAGGTGAGGGAAACGGTGCGGCCCTCCTTGATCTGGACGGTCTGGCTCTGGGTGTCCAGGATGAAACCGTCCGGGGCGCGAGTTTCCGTCACCACCACGCTCTTGCCGGGTTTCAGACCGGGGATGCGGATCTCGCCGTTCTCGTCGGTGCGGTAGACGCCGTTGCTGTCCCCAATCAGGGTCCCATCGGCATACATGACCTTGAACTCGGCGTTGGGAAGGGTCACGCTGGGGTTGGTGGCGCAGACCTTGCGGATCAGCAGGATGCCGTCCGGCGCGTTGTCAAAACGGACGGTGACAACGCTCTGCTCCCCGCTGTCCGCCAAATATACCGTTTCAGATGCGTTGATAATGGAATACCCGTCCGCAGGGTCTACTTCCTCCACGATATAGGCCCCGCTTTTCAGCCCGGTCCAAATGGCGGTGCCGTTTTTCCCAGTCACTTTCTGACCGATGGTGGTGCCGCCCGTGCCGCTGACCCCACCCAGATACTTCAGTTGGAAGGTACAGCCGGGTAGGGCCTCGTGGGTCACGCTGTCGTACTTCTCCACCACAATCGCGTTGAGCGGTTCGTTCTGGAATGTGACGGTCTTGCTCTCGCCTCCATGGAGGATGATGGTCTGCGTGGTCGGCTCTTTCATTTGGAAGCCGGGAGCCGGTTCCACTTCTGTAATGGCAAACTCGCCCGGATAGAGCCGCTTTCCCTGCTCATGGAGCTTGATTTCGCCGTTGGCGTCTGTCAGAATTTCTCCGTAGTCGATGGTGGCGGGCGCGTCCGACGCCTCGCCGTTGCTGGTATAGGTCACATGAAAACGCGCCCCCTCCACGGGAGCGCCGGCTACGCTGTCCTCCTTATAGATAGTCAGTTCCGGAGCCTTGTGGTTCTCAAATACCAGCCGCTTTTCATCCCCGGCGTTCAGGCTGACCGTCTGCTCCCGGTCCGCGTCCTTGTCCGGCAAATAGTAGGGGGCCGGAACGGACTGTTCGATCACCTTATAACTGCCGGGGGCCACCCGCAGGGACACCGTACCGTCCTCGCCGGTGGTCACATCGTTTCGATAGTCGCTGTCAATACCTTTAATAGTAAAGGTGGTGCCGGGGATGGGGGTGGTGGAGTCGGCGGCGTCCACCTTGGCGATGGTCAAAAGAGGCTGTTTCAGGTTATCAAAAATCAGTTCCCGTTCCTCGCCGGGGCCGAGGTAGACGGTCTGGATGGGTTCATCCCCCACCACATAAGGGTCGGGAACGGATTTCTCCGTCAACTCATAGCTGTCCACAGGGATATGAGAGAGGGTGGCCCTGCCATCCTCTCCGGTGGTCACATCGGTATGGTAGCCGGAATGGATGCCCTTGACTTCAAAGACCGTACCGGGAATGACCTCTTTGGTCTGCTCATCCCGCTTGAGAATGGAAAGGCTGGGCAGCTTCTTGTCTGCCGCCTCCACGGTGATGGTGCCGCCTCCCTCCACAGTGGCCTGATCCACATGGACAATGACCGGATCAGTCAGGCAGGCGAAAGGCGCAGGGGCCGAAACCTCCACAAAGGCGTACATCCCCTCGGTCACATTAGGGACGGTGATGGAGCCGTCCGCTTGGGTGGCCTCGGTGCCGATGATCTGGCCGTCCCTGACGATGTTGAATACTGCACCGGGGAGGGGATCGCCGCTGTCGTCGTACTTGACCAGTTTGACCTTTACCCTGGCGTCGTTCTCAAACACCAAGGCCACATCATTCTTTCCGTCCCAGTAAAACTCCTGCTTGACCTTATCCGGGTCCGGGCTGAGGGAGTACCCCTCCGGGGGCGTGACCTCCGTCGCGGTAAAGCTGCCGATAGGCAGGGCGTCCCAGGGCACATCCTCCAGATAGCCCCCCGCCCCGGTGGTATAAGTGCCCACAAAGCTGTTGTCGGTGCCTTCAATCTTGATGACTGCTCCGGCCAAACCCTTGGTAGGATCATCCGCATCCACCTTGCGGATGCTGCCCTCGCTGGTGATCTCCGGGCTGTCCAGGAAGGTGACGGTCACGGTATTGCTGCCGCCATTGGGCAGGACCACATACTGCGGCCCCGCGTTGTCGATCTCATAGCCCTCCGGAGCTTCCAGTTCAACAACGGAATATGTGGAGGCGTCCAGACCGGACAGGGTGTAGGTCCCATCGCTCCCGGTCACGACCTCCTGCTCATAGGTCCCGTTTTCCGAGCGCACGATGAACCGCGCTCCGGGCAGACCCTTGTTGGGGTTGGTGGCATCCACCTTTTTCACGGTCAGATCGTATTTCTCGCGGATAACATTCAGCTCCCCGATCATAATGGCCTGCACATCCTTGGCCTGATGGGAGCTGGTGCTGGAGCCGGTATAGGCGTACTCATGGACGGTACAATCGCCCCATACGCCCTGTTTGCCCAGGTCTAGGATATATTGGGCACGGTCGCGGAAGGACATCCCATCCAGCAGGTCATCTACACCGCTGTAATTGCCGTGGTGCAGGTTATTATAAACGCAGACCAACTCCTCGGCGCAGGCGGTGGCCGGGTCCGTCAGCAGGCCAGCCTGATAGCGCCAGATGATAGCCTGCACCCAAGCATTCATAGTCCAGGAATAATCGCTGCCCCACACCTCGTCTACGCCCAGGGCATGAGCTTGGTCGGTAAACACGCCGGTGGTATGGGCATAGTAGTAGGCCATCATGGTCTGCACGGTAGGGTCGGTGATGGGCTTGGGGTTGCCCCAGGTCTGGCCCTCCAGGGACCAGCCCATGCCTTTCCCGTGCTCGGCACAGAAGCCGATAGTGCTTTTCTGGTTGTAATCGAAGGTCATCTGATGGAGCCAGCAGGTCCCCAGGCTGGGAGATTCATAGTGGACGCCATTGTGGGTGCAGTCCTCCAGCTTGATAGAGCTGGGGGCGTCCGCCGCCAACGCCGCGGTGGGCAGCAGGCCCAGCATACACACCAGCACGAGCAGCAGGGCCGTCATACGGGTGAGAAAACGGTTTTTCTTCATCAGTGAAAAACTCCTTTCCGTTTTTGGGCATAAGAAAAGGCCCTCCAGCCTGGGCTGAAAGACCTCTCCGTGTCCGTGTTCAGTTCTTAATTATTCGTAGGGATTGTGGGTGTTTGGGCGACCCACGAACAGGTAGCAATAGGTCACGCTGCCGCTCTCCGTCACGCCTACGCCGATGCTGTCGCAGTCCGGCTTAATCATAGTTTCAAAATGGCCGGGGGAGTTGAGCCAGTTGTCCAGGGCGTGTTGAGCGGTGTCCTCCGTGGAAACGCCGGTAAACACAGTCAGATTTACGCCGAAGCCATAGGGATAGCCGCAGGCCAGGGCCGCCTCGCATTCCTCCTTGGTGTGGTGCCAAGTGTACTTCTTATCGGAAATGGTTTGGGCGGCGCTCATCAGGGCCTCACTGACAGGCAGTTCCGCCACACTGTTCTCCCGGCGCACCTCATTGACCAGCCGTACCAGCTCCAGCCGCACATCCAACGCCTCTCCTTGGTCGGGGCTACTCTCGACGGTGGGAGCCTGCGGAGCATGGGAGCCAACGGTCAGCGTCAGGGTGGCGGTTTCCCCGGTCTGGTTGGAGACGGTGATCTCCGCGCTCCCTTCCGCTTTGGCAACGGCTGTCCAGAAGTTCATCACCTGTTCCACCTCCACCGTGTCCGGGTCGCTGGAAGTCACGGTGTACGCCGGCCCGCCGGGACCAATCACCAAGCCGCTGTGCTCTCCCACCTCCAGCGTGGTGCCCTTGTAGCTGCCTACCCGGATGGGCTGATCCTCCGCCGCCCGCGCGGGGAGAGCCAGGGCAGCGGTCAGGGCTGTGCAGGCAAGGACTGCGGTAAAGCGTTTCAGACTGTTTTTCATCATGGAATGACCTCCTTGTGATAGATTGGGATGCCGCTGTCCCAACTGTACCATAAGAGGGCAAAAACTGTCTAAGGTGCGATTTTCTTTTCAGCGGGTGGTTATGATACCTCCACGGCTCGGACTGCCCAACGGTAGGCGCTCTGGTTGCGGACACAGGTAAAGAGGGTGATACAGTTCTCCGCAGTAGGAGACAGCAGGGAGTTGTCCAGTTCGCTGATTTTGTTCACACTGGTCACGGCGTAGGTGCGCTTGCCCAGCTTGGTGGTCAGGGTGATCTTATCTCCTACATCCAGCGTATGGATCTCCCCAAAATGGTCGTTCACGCCCCTATTATGGGCGGCCAAACAGACGTTTCCGGCCCAAACGCTGGTGTCCTCAAAATGGCCCGCACCCTTTCTCAGCACGGCGCTTCCCGTCCCCTCATAGACCTTCACATTGACATCAATGCTGGGGATTTTTAAGGTGGCGAGGTAGCCGCCCTGATAGTAGAGGTCTGATGTGACCTCCGTGAAGCCGATGGTGGGGAGGACGCTGGATGTGCCGCCGCTGGGGAAGCCGGAATAATCAGGCGGAGCGACGGTGGTGCCGGCGCTGCCATTGATAACGGCACCATCGCCCAGCATATAGCCGGGGGCCAGATTGGGGGTCAGCGGAGTGCCGGTATTCAGGGTGTAGGCGGTGGGGCTGCCAAAGGCGGGCGGGACCAGAGCCGCGTTTTTGCTCACATCCACATTGGAAAGCTCACCACGGTCCGCGGTGGCAACAGGCTCCACCGAAGTCGGTTTACCGTACTCCGGGTCGCCTGGGGCGGCGATGTCATACTCTAACGCGCCGGCAGGAACAGCCAGGGCCGCAGTTAGGCACAGCAGAGACAAAAGCATGGTCAGTTTCTTCATATCGTATTACCTCCGTCGCTTGATGAAGTAGAACGCCCCGCCTCCAAGCAGCACCGCCGCGACAACGGCCACAACCGGCAGGACGCTGTTCTTCTCTCCGGTCTGGGCCTCCTGCCCGGTGGAATCAGTCTGGGCGGCGGGGGTGTTGGGGTCGGAAATATCTTCAGGGGTTGACTCTAATGCTGTGCCCTCGAAGATCGCCACATAGCGGATTTTATTCAGGTTGATACGGCTCACGGTGCCCGCGTAGTCGGCGGTGACGGTATAGCCCTTCACATAGGAACTGGTGGCGGAGCCGGAGTAGGAGGCCATAGCAGTAAAGTGGCCGTCCCCCTCGGTCTGCCAGTTAACGGTCTGGAGGGTCATGGAATTTCCGCCGTCCTGGATGGTCTTGGGGATATACTGCGTGTCCTGGTTGGCAAGGCCGGGGTAGGTGCGGGTGGCGGTCACGGTTTTGGTGGAGCTGCCATACCCGGCCACCTCCACCTTCACCGTATCCAGTTTCAGAGTCAGCACCCCGGACAGGCCATCCTCCGTGATAAACTCCTTTGTCTGCGGCAGCAGGGCCAGCACCGCGCCCATATCCTTGCTCTTGCTGTTCACGGACACGGTTTCTGTATGCTGGCGGCTCTCGTTGGCGGGGAGTTCCTGTTTCAGCAGATCGATGAGGGTGTAGTGGTAGCCATCCTGGTCAAAATCGGACCGGGGGATGCCGCCGGGGTCATCCTCCGGCCCCAGGTCGTACATCTTTCTGATCTCGGTGCCGTCCTCGCTCCGGGTGACGACGGTGGGATAGCAGGGGGACGGCTGGGTGGGTTCAGACGGGGCGGCGGCAAAGGCGGCAGGGGTCAGACTCATGGAAAGAGCCAGGACGCACAGCAGCCGGGCCGCGTGGGTCAGGGGTTTCCGCTTCATAATTAAACTACCTCCATGTTTTTGATTTTGGGTACAAAAAAATCCTCATGGTGCGCCATGAGGTCCAACAATGCCCGTGTTCGGTTTTCTTGCGCGCTGTTCTCCAAAGGTCTTTTACCGGCTGAAAAAGGATGGTCAAAGCCTTTCTTTTCAACTGGTACAGCGGGTTTGGGGGGAGAGTGTGAGAGGGGGGGAGCGGCAGGCGTACCGGGGCCGCAAAAGGGCAGACCATCCCCCAGGTGTGGCGTTCATCGTTCCATCGCCCTCTCCCGCTTGCGGTACAGCTCCAAAGCCTTCACGATAGTGTCCTCGATTTTCTGCGCGGGCGTCCCCGGCTTGAAAAACTTGTCGATCCGTTCCCTGGGAATTTTGAATTGCTCCACCTGATTGGGCTTTTCCTCCTGCATGATGGAGAGGATCACATCAGGGTTCAGCTTGCCTTGCTCGGAAAAGCTCCGCATTTTGATGGCCTGGGCATGGGATGGGGTGCGGATTTCTCCCTCCATGACCTCCAGCAAGGCGGTCTGCTCGGCCTCCGACAGATAGGACAGCTCCACGGCGGGGCGCAGGGCCATTTGCAGCTTGCCGGCTTCTTTCAGCACAGAATTATCCACCATGTCCAGCAACTCCGGGATAAGGTTGGTTAGGCGGATATATCTTTTAATTTGTGTCACACTATCGGGGCTTTGTTCAGACAGTTCCTTGTTAGAACGCAACTTCGGACCCACTGGGGCCGAAGTTAAATCTGTCCGCATACCTTGCCGTTTCATGGCTTCCAGCTTCATCTTATAGGCAAACGCCTTTTCGGATGGCAATATCTGTTCCCGCTGAAGGTTGCTGTCCACCATGACGATGATGGCCTCATCGTCTGTCAGCTCCCGGATGATACAGGGCACCGTGGGCAGGCCCGCCAGCTCCGCCGCCCGCTTGCGCCGGTGGCCGGACACCATCTGATAACTGCCGTCCGGCATGGGCCGCACCAGCGAGGGGACCAGGACGCCATACTGCTTTACACTGTCTGCCAGCTCCACCATGCTCTGATCCATCCGCACCTTGAACGGGTGGTTAGGAAAGTCGCTGATCTCCGCGGCAGACAGGTCGGTTACATAACTGCGCTTGGCATTGTCCCGTTCCTCCTGGGTGGTGAATATACTATCTACCGAGGTCAGAAGCCCGGCTGCGCTCCTTTTGCCCAATTTCCAACACCTCCTTTGTCAGTCTGCGGTAGGCGTCCGCCGCCCGGCCCCTGGGTTCATGCTGGAAAATGCTCTTATCCGCCGTACTGACCTCCGCCAGACGCACCGTGGATGGGATCACCGTGTCCAGTACGGGCAGACGCCGCCCAAAGTTCTCCTTCACGCTGTTCACGATGTCCCTGCGGAACGCGGTTTCATTCGCCATAGTCAGGAACACGCCGCCGATCTTCAGCCTGGGATTGATCTGACGCTGGACGCTCCGCACCGTTCCCACCAGTTCCGTCATGCCCTCCGCCGCCAGATAGTCCGCCTGGACGGGGACAAGCACATAGTCCGACGCAGACAGGGCGTTGATGACCAGCATACCCAGCGAGGGCCGGCAGTCCAGCAGAACATAGTCGTACTCCCGCTTCACGCTGTCCACATACCGCCGAAGTACCGTTTCCCGGCTCATCACATTCACCAGCCCTACCTCCACGGCGGACAGGCTGCGGTTTCCTGGCACAAAGTCAAAGCCCTCATGGTGGTGCATGATCTCCGGGTGGTCGCGGGGCATTGTTCCCGATACTACGTCGTTCAGGACATTGGCAAGGGTGAGGGGCAGATCATGGGGCTTGCGCTGCCCCAGCATTTTGGTGAGGTCGCCCTGGGGGTCCACATCCAGCAGCAGGACCTTCTTCCCCTCCAACGCGAGGCCGGCCCCCAGGTTGTAGACGGTGGTGCTTTTGCCGACGCCGCCCTTCTGATTTGCTACGCTGATTACCTTTGGTTTCGCCATTTTGGGGTTCCCTCCTTTCATAGATTTAGCCGCCTGCGGCGAAACAGGCGGCTATGTAAGTGCATGAAAAAGCCGCCTTCTCCATTCGGAAAAGACGGCCTATCCAGTCGGGAGATATGTGATTTAGAGAACAATTCAAAGAGCGGCGCTAAACCGTATGTCCGCATTTCTCTGTGTTTCGTCGCATCAAAGTTCATTCCTTAGTAGTAAATTCGTAGTAATTTGAGGGGCTTGTTGTCAGGAAATGCGGTGTAATGCGCTGTTTCACAGGGTTTTGCCAGTTCTCACAAAATATTTCAGAAAAATACAGTTGGATGCGCAGATATAATTCAAAAAGTATGGGAGGCACGAAAATGAGTGGATTTGCATCTGAAGAATATAATAGCTGCAAAACCTGGATTGCTGCCCAAATTCAAGCAGGTGCGACATGGGAGCAAGTTAAAAACCTTTGTGTTTCGCCGGAGTTTATTGATAGAGAACTCGAGCGTTTGAAGTACGATGAGCTGATTATTCCCTTAAAAATGGATTTGAATATGTGGAGGGACCTTGTAAAAGATATCGAAGGCAGTTACAGTCCTATTGTTGAAATGTATGGCATCTCTGCCGACGGAAACAGCAATACACTTCCCATCCCAACAGACTCGGGCTCAGCGTGGGTGCGATATAAGAATAGTCTCCTTGGGAAATATACACGAAAGCCCAAAATGTCTGAGGCGGCCGTTGCTTCTATAGAAAAGAATTCACATTGGATTTTAAACCATATTAAACGAGATACTCGTGCTGCAGGTCCCGTAAAAGGACTTGTAATGGGTAGTGTTCAGTCAGGCAAAACTGCAAACATGATTGGCTTAGTGTCCATGGCGGCGCATTATGATTGGAACTTCATTATTGTTTTGTCTGGCACGATTGATAATCTACGCAAACAAACCAGAGATAGATTTTTTGATGATTTGACCCAGAGCGGAGGCGTAAGTTGGCACATTCTGGATCGGACCTCTAATCCAGACTATATGGTAGATATTAAAACAAAAGAAAGATATCTGCTTGAAGATTTGCACTTAAATACATATCAAGATGGAAAAACCAGCGGTATGTGGATGCATAGATATGTAACTGTATGCCTAAAGAATTCCACTCGTTTACGTAATTTGATAAAATGGTTGCAGGCAAAACCCCAGCGTGCAGCAAAACTTCGTATTCTTGTTATCGACGATGAAGCTGACCAAGCCAGTGTAAATACGCGGAAGATGAAAGAAGATCTGGATGAAGAGGAGCAGGAACGTACAGCTGTAAATCAGCTGATCATTGATTTAATAAATGGTAAAGATCATGAAGGTGCTCCGTCAAAGGCACCTTTTCAGGCGATGAATTATATCAGCTATACTGCTACACCCTATGCTAATGTCTTGAACGAAGCGTACGAAAGCTCCTTGTATCCTAAAAACTTCATTTGCAGTTTACCAGAATCTAATGAATATTTCGGAGCAAAAGTAATTTTCGGAAGCAAAGACGACGCTAAACATACAGGATTGAATATTGTTCGTGAGATCCCTGAGGCTGAACTAAAAACTTTAAAACTACTTCATGACGGTGGCGCATTTACCCTTCCAGATGAATTCAAAAAGTCGATTTGTTGGTTTTTGTGTGCTGCTGCCATACTGAGGTCACGTGAACATAAAAAGCCGATAAGTATGTTAATTCATACCACAGCCCTTCAAAGCGGCCATTTTGAAGAATATGATGTTTTAAAGAACTGGTTGATTCGAGAGGCAAACACAGGAAGCATTCTGCAATTGTGTCGGGATGTATATGAGTCTGAAAAAGATGAATTTACACTAAAGGATTTATCTGAGGCATATCCGGATTATGGGCGTTTAAGTCAAGTAAATTCCGAGTTTCCAGTTTTTGATAAAATTGAGACGGAAATCAGAATTCTCCTATCAAATATTCAAAATATTATGATGGGGGAAGATAAAAGTCCTGTATATCGGGAAGATGGAATTCACCTTTGTGTGGATAACTGCAAAGCAAATAGGCTGGCAGAAGAGGGGACATATCTTCGAGTTATTTATCCTACTTCGGAGCAGTTAAGTTGCATGTCCAAGGCCCCCGTGTTTATTGTTATGGGTGGCAATACACTGTCTCGAGGCCTTACAATTGACGGTTTAGTATGTACTTATTTCGCACGCAGCTCTAACCAGGCGGATACACTTATGCAAATGGCACGGTGGTTTGGATATAGAAGCGGATATGAATTGTTACAACGAATCTGGATGCCTTCGGCAGTTAGAAAAAAGTTTGAATTGATGGAGGAAATTGATGAAAAGCTAAAAGCCGAATTTGAAGACTTTATGGAGAAGGGCCGCAGTCCGGCACAATTCGGTCCTAAGATTATGAGCACGGCCAAAATAGCTAAATTTATGCTTTCGGCAAAAAATAAAACTCAAAATATTGAAGAATGTGAATTTGATTTCAGCGGGGACAGTTATGAGACTACTGACTTTATGGACGATCAGAATATACTCTCTGAAAATATACAAAAAACCGAAGCTTTTCTAAAAAAACTCGGAACAGCAAAAAAATCCGAGATAAGTGACTCCGCATACATCTGGAGAAATGTTCCCGTTAATACCATTCTAAATGAGTTCTTGGGAAATGGGAAATATCATATTTTCGACTGCTCTTCTTTGTCTGCAGACATTCCCGTATTTCTTACATGGCTTAAAGGAATGAATGCTGACGGCCATTATTTAAAGTGGAATGTAGCAGTTTCTGGAGACAGCAAGGCGGCTGAATATTGGTATGTCGAAGATAAGAATATCGGTAAAATAACTCGTACTAAGAAAAAGACGCATACTCCCGGATACATTGATATTGGATCGTTGCGTTCTGGTCGTGATGTCCTATGTGATGTGCAGAAAAGCGCATTGACACCAGGTCAAAAGCTTATATTGGATACCGCAATAAAAACTGGAAAAAACCTAATTTCCGTCCGTGGTACAATAGGCTTAGAGGATATCCCGCTTTTGCTCCTTTACCGAATTAGCAAAGATCAAGGTAAAGATACAAAAACCAGAGAAAAAATCGGGAGTACCGAAGATGTAATTGGATTCAGTATAATCGTGCCGGGTGACTCTATCGGCAAAAGTCATGTTAAATCAGTAAGGGTAAAAATCCCTGTTCAATAAAAGAAAGTGTGACAACAATGCTTGAAAGATTTGTCCTCCCGATTGATTACGGTGTTTCTTACGGAAGCGTTACATTAAAATCACTCCAAAATGATAATGTTCCAGAGTTGGATCTTCTTGTGCGGGAAGCTATCCAAAACAGTTCAGATGCGTCGCTACAAGAAACTGATCCGTTCTTTATTGTTAATTTTACAACTGGCTCCTTTTGCCCCTCTAAATTTAACTTTTATATGACGGGGATTGAAGAATATCTCAATGATCGTTTTCCGTCTGAGCATGCAGATTTTTTAGAAATTCGTGATTTAAAGACTTCTGGATTAACAGGGTGTATTCGTAAAGCAGATATTAAAAAAGAAGATCACGGTAACTTTTTTAAGCTTATTTATGATACAGGAAAGCGTCAAACACAAGCTGGTGCCGGAGGTAACTGGGGATTTGGTAAAAGTGTTTATTACCGTGTAGGTATCGGAATTGTTATCTTTTATTCTCGTATTAAAAATGAAACCGGCTATGAGTCAAGGTTAATTGTGACTCTGGTGGAAGATGAGAGCAAAAAAAATCCTGACGGAAGTGATGCGACCATTTTAAATCGATTGGATCCCAATTCTGCAGGAAAAGCTTGGTGGGGAATACGCGACGGAGAAGACTTATTGCCGATTTCAGATGATGAATTCATTGTTCCGTTATTAGATACATTTGGGCTTAAACCATTTACTGGAGAGGAAACTGGAACTTCTGTCATTATACCATATATAGATCCGTCAAAGCTCCTTGAGGATATTATTCCTGCGGATGCAGAAATTGAATCCGGAATTCGAGATCATTTTGAAACGAACTGGACATCAACGCTTGCTGATTATCTTAAACTTGCTATACAACGATGGTATGCACCTAAAATTCATAATCGCAGTTTACCCGAGTTTTGTGATAAAAAATGGTTGTACGCATCTGTAAACAACATTCCTATCCGCAGGAAAGACATGCTTCCGTTTTTCCAACTGGTACAAGAACTTTATACAGCTGCAATAGCAAAAACTTACGGGAGTGAATACCGCAGTGAGTGGTTACCGCAAATCCAATGCCTTGCGGTTAACATCCAGCGGTATTTTGAAGGCGGCTCTACATCAGGCTTTGTGGCTGCAATTAAAATATCTCGTGATGAGCTGAACGGTACGCAAAATGTGCTAAGCCCTTATGTATATATCGGGAAATTTGAAGCCGAGAGGGGGAAAAATGAACCCATCGTAATGTATGCAAGAGATCCAGGAATGGTTATTGATTATTCTGTGACTGGCCCATGGGTAAAAGGTATCTCTTTGCCTGAAAGTGAAGATGAATTTATATTTGCCTTTTATATGCCTACAACAACAAAAATACTAAAAAATGACCTTCCTGCTCCCGAATTCGCAGGAATGAATTTGGGCGAGTATCTGCGAGCGTGTGAAGCATCTGACCATATGGGATGGGATGATCCCGCAAAAATGCAGATTGTAACCAGAATTCAAAAAAACACAGTAACTCAGATTGAGAATAAAATTGTAAAAAATAATGAGCCGAAATTTGAAGCAACTGCCAGTAAACTTGCTGCAACACTTGGAAGGTCGCTTTTGCCTCGCGTCGGGTACGGTAAGAAGAAAAATGGCTCCGGTGGAAGCGGAAGTGGGGGCGGTTCTGGTAATCTCAAAAATATTGAGTTTGAAATCTTTCCCACATTGATATCGAGCAATGAAATCGAGATCCCATTCAGATTAAAACTCTCGCACGGAAAGAAAACGGCTGATCTTGAGCTTATAGTAGCTTCAGAAGGCGGATGGATTACCCCTTCCTCTTGGCAAAGCGATATCGGCACTTTATTTCCTGCAACTATCGAGTCGTTTACTGTACATACTGTGACTTCCAATATTGATGCGCAGCCGATCGAACTTAATGATGGGTGTTCATCTAAAAATCTTTTGTTTGATACTGAGAAACTATCGGCAGAACTTTTACATGCTGAAGGAAGCCATGAGCTTAGCTCGGTCAAAGTAACTGCACATATCCTGAACATGGAGCTTTACGGGCTACTGAAAATCAGAGCATATGATAAGAAATATCGCTTTTCTATTAGGGTTGAGTAAGGAGGATAAAAGATATGCAAAACATATATTTCTATCCTAAACTTACTGATAAGTTGCTTGAAAATTGCGGCTGTTCTGTAACGAAGTATGTGTTTACATACTCGTACCAAGGTCAAGATTTTGGGCTGTTGCAAAAGGGAAGTTCAACAATTCGTATTTCAGACCCCCGTGAAATATGGAAAATTGAGACGGAGGGGCTTAATTTTGAGAAAACAGTGCGGATTGCCTATCCTAATTTATTGTTCGGAAAAGACGGCGTTGCATGTAGTGATGCTGAAATCGGGATTTGTATTATTTGGACAAATAAGAAGTTGACCCAAACTGGCTGCATTTTGCCAGAAACCGATGTAATTACACCTCAAGGCAGAGTGTGTAAATTCTCCTATAGTTTCGAACCCGGGATGATTACCGGTGACCTTGAATTGACTGTTTCGGCATATATCAAAAAAGCCGCAAATGTCATTCGTTCCGATGAAGAAATTCTTATGAATGAGGAAGGTGTTTCTATCGGTGAAATCGATTCGGTTATATTAGACTTTAATAGCATCTACATGGAATTCCCCATTGAAGAATACAAGAGTGATAAAGAACCTTTATGGTGGGTCGAGTTTTCCCAATGGGAAGACCCCAAAACCAGTGACGAGTTTACTAAGGATAACATTTGCTTGTATCTCAACCCATATTATTCTGCCTGTCCTATGACGGACGGAACAATCAAGAATGTTGATCTGCTAATAGATATCCTTGCTACTACTTATTTTATGATTTTCCAGCGCCTTAGCGATGATGATCTGAGGGCGACTCGGCAAGATATAGGCCTTCAGTCTAATTCTATTTGCAGTATTCTTCACCAGTTTATTGAAGATTGTGAGGAGGAGCTTCATTTTGAAACTCCTGAAAGATTGCTTAAGAGTCTGCAAAGAGAAATCAGGAACAGATTAATGGCAGGTGATGAAGAATGATTCGATATCAAAAGCTTTCATACAGTGATGCAAAGGTTATCATTGCGGAATATGATAGTTATGATGATAATGAATTTAAGGATCTTGAAAATCATTGGAGAGCCAATGATGTGTCTGCATCTGCCTTTGATCCTTCTTATGAAGATTTCAGACATGAGTTACTTGCCGAATTTAATTCTGCCCTTGTTGAAACCAGCGGAAAAATGACATACCTTTTGGACCTGAGAGTAGGTATTAAGTTGTTCCAATTGATGCCTTTGGATTCCAATTTTTCTATTATTGAGGCCAATAATGATGATATATGGAGATATATCTCAGTTAAAGTTATGCCCGATATTACATATCTCAGATATCCAACCCCAGAAAAAGGAAGTATTCGGATTAATCAAAAACGCTTCTTCTCTCATACTCGCCGCATCTGGCTAAAAACACTTTGGTGGTATATCTATCTAAGTTGGCAAGGCAACGCAGAGGATACCTTTGAAGTATTGAAAGACAACGGTGTTGATAATATTAATAAACTAATTGAAACACCTGGGCGGGGATATCGTCTGCAACTGTTCAGACATATGATGTTAGAGTATCATAAAACACGTCCGCACAAGGTTAAGGACTTTGCAGCATTTACAAAACTCAATAATGCAAAGTGTGTGTCAATTGAACCAGAATTGACCTGTGGCGGAGTTGCCGCATACGCCCAAAAATTGTTGGAAGAGGTATCTGCTCCGAAGGAGGTGGAGTAAATGCTGCTGGAGGATATAAAAAACAACTGGAAAACGGATATTCTCGGTTATGCACAGGTCATTTCATCTCTGAAAGATACAAAATACCCAGCTCATACAGTAAAACTTGTTGATGGCTACGGGGTTGCAATTCCATATTCAGGCGACGATGTTAACGAAAGTTTCTCCAATGTACGCATCTTCAGCACAGATAATATTATGGCCTCACCTGGGGTTATTCAGCGTTCGTTGGTATTGACTACGGACTCTTTTGAAGCCGAACAACCCTTCGCTTCACTTTGCGCGGAATTTATTGATCCAGGCACTGATGGCAGTTCAAGAATTGCTGTTTTAAATGATCCCGTTGCTTGGTGGGGAAAATGGAAAGAATTACTGGGAAACAAGAATATTGATGCACGAATTTATGATGTTCTCGGAGAGCTGTGCGTTTTATATGTATTGCTACAATCTGGTGAAAATGCTGCTTGGAATGGTCCGGACGGAGCATCCTATGATATCGAAACCGATGATAAATTTATTGAAGTAAAATCTACCTTGTCCAGGAGTAAACGCGAAATTACTGTGAACAATCAGTTTCAGCTCGATACTTCAAGTAAGAATTTAAATCTGGTTTTGTGTGTTTTTGAACCATCTATCCAATCTGGGGTCTCTATTAATAAAATAACAGAAAAGTTAGGTGAACTTGGATATAATGTTAAATTGGTGAATCAAAAGTTGTCCGAACTCGGATTTGAAGAAGGGATGAGCTCTCGCAACAAAACATTTCTTCTTCACGAAATGTTGAGATATACTATAAATTCTGACTTTCCTCGAATTACACCCGAGTCTTTTATTGGCGGAGTTCTACCAGCGGGCGTAACAGGAATTACATACACCGTTGATTTAAGCGGAATGACTTCAGAGTCAATGGTGCAAGGAGCAAATCATGATATATAAAACAATCGACTTATGCGCCGGCATTGGTGGAATTCGCCGTGGATTTGAGTTGACGGGTAAATTTGAAAATGTACTCTCAGCTGAAATTGATGAGTATGCTTGCAAAACTTATGAGCATTTGTTTGGAGAAAACCCCAAAAACGATTTAACATCTGAAGAGTTCAAAGAACTTGTATCAAGGACTGAATATGACATCTTGTTGGCAGGATTCCCTTGTCAAACATTTAGCCGAGTTGGACAACAAATGGGATTTCGCGATACAACAAAAGGAACCATTTTTTTTGATATCGCCGACATCATTTCCAGAACCAATCCCCGCGCAATCTTTTTGGAAAATGTTGAAAATCTTGTATCTCATAATAAGGGAGAAACACTTAGGCGTATTGTAACTACTTTAGAGGATGAACTCGGCTATCGAATTATCGGAGTAACTATGGACGAAGATGGTTCTTATGTATATAATACCAAGTCCTTTATACGTAATTCAAAGAATTTTGGATTACCTCAAAACAGGCCACGTACTTACATAATGGCTTTTAGTAAAAAAATGTTTGGGGATGCAGTAAAGGTGTTAACAGATGATATGCCATTTTCTAACCACAAGGTAATTTCTGAAGATTTAAATTCAATTATTGAACCAGAGGTTGACGACGTTTATTACATGTCCAGTGGTTACTGGGATACACTAAAAAAACATAAAATGCGTGAGCAAGCAAAGGGACATGGCTTTGGCTATGTGATAGTTAATGCTCCAGGGATTGAGCACCCTATTGCAAGTACTATCCTTGCTACTGGTGGTTCAGGGAAAGAGCGCAATCTGATTTTTCAACCCAAAGCTGGTATTGCAGGGAAAAAACTCCCGACAAAAAAAACCGGATTAAATAGTGAAGGCATCCGTGTAATGACCCCTACTGAATGGGGACGGTTACAAGGTTTTATAGGTTATGCATTTCTTGACGAAAACGGTCATGAAACATTTAGTTTTCCAGAAAACACAACTCGAACCCAGAAATATAAACAATTTGGTAATTCAGTTACAATTCCTGTTATTGAAGAAATGGCCCTTTTTATGTTGTCATGTTTTAAAAAAATGACAAAAGCCCAAGCGAATCTACTCTTAGAGTTGGCTTGGAGTCAAGATACGATCACTCGCCGTGATGTGATAGAATCTCTTCGTGTCTCAAATAACAGGGCGAACTACTTGTTACGCAAAATGAAAAATGCTGGCTTTTTGATTCCAATAGTAACTAAAGGTCGGGGAGCCAAATATAAAGCTGGAGTTACCCGGGGAACGAAGATAAATATTGAAGAATAACAACTTAATGCAGTTATAGTTAGAATGAAAGAATAGGTTATGGGTGATAGTGAATGACAGAAGTAGTAGCAGCCCTGATCTGGGATCAGGGCAAGTTCATGATCTGCCAGCGCCCAGCCCATAAGGCCAGAGGCCTTCTATGGGAGTTTGTTGGCGGGAAAGTGGAGCCCAGCGAAACCAAGGAGCAGGCACTGATCCGTGAATGCCAGGAGGAACTGGCCATCACATTGGATGTGGGCGAAATATTTATGGATGTGATTCACAAATATCCAGATTTGACTGTCCATCTTACCCTGTTCAACGCATCTATTCAAACAGGTATTCCTCAAAAACTGGAGCACAATGATATCCAGTGGATTGCAGTGAATGAAATTGATCAATACGCCTTTTGTCCGGCAGATGAGGAGATTCTAACAAGGCTAAAACTATCGACCAAGTAGAAAAATTAGATGGAAACCTCCTTGACTACACTGGGAAACACGAGCAGACAGAGAAAGGAAAAATGGGAGATGAACGTCATCTGCTTCGGCGATTCCAACACATACGGCTATGACCCCCGCTCCTATCTGGGTGGCCGCTACGCTGCGGACAGCCGGTGGGTGGATATCCTGGCCGAGGAAACCGGCTGGACCGTCCGTAACCTGGGTGAAAACGGCCGGGAGATTCCCACGTCGGTCCCTGACTTTCCTGCTGATACCGATCTGCTGATCATCATGCTTGGGACCAACGATCTGCTCCAGGGCAGAAGTCCGGAACAGGCCGTTAAACGGTTGGATCGGTTCCTCTCTGGCATCTCCCTGGATCGAAGCAAGATCCTGGTGATCGCCCCGCCGCCGATGACTCTGGGAGCGTGGGTACCCAGCCAGCAGCTCATTGATGACTCCCACGCCTTTGTCTGGCTCTGTCAGGCCCTGGCGGAGCATCTGGGCATCTGCTTCGCCGACGCCGGGAAGTGGGACATCCCCTTGGCCTACGACGGCGTCCACTTTATGGAGCAGGGGCACAGAGCCTTTGCCGCCGGACTTCTGGAGGAACTCAAATGAAACGAATCCTGCCTATCCTTTTATCTCTTCTGCTGTTGACCGGGTGCGGCGGAAACTCCGCGGATGGATACCAGCAAATCACCCAAGAGGAGGCCAAAGAGATGATGGACACCCAGGAGGTCATCATCCTGGATGTGCGGGAGCAGGACGAGTACGACAGCGGCCACATCCCCGGCGCGGTCTTGCTGCCGGTGGGGAGCATCGACGAGGATACCGCCGCTGAGGTGATCCCCGAAAAGGATTCCACTGTTCTGGTCTACTGCCGCAGCGGGAACCGCAGCAAGACGGCATCCTCTGCCTTGGCGGAATTGGGCTACACCAACATCTACGAATTCGGCGGTATCAACACCTGGCCCTATGAGACGGAGTCATAGCCCCGGAAATAGGGAGCCTAAACACATGTACCCCCTGCAAAAACTGCATCGCCGATACAAAGAATACACGGGACGCGCCTTTGGGCGCGTCCCGTTGCTCATTTTCTGCCGATTTGTCCTCACGGCTTCCCCAGCCAGTCCTTGAACTCGTCCAGGGTGATGACCTCCCGGTCGCATTTCTTTTTCATCTCTCTGGCCTGTTCGCTCCAGGCATAGAACTGCTCGTCGGTAATACGGCCGGCCTTGATCCAGGCGAAGCGCTTCTTGTACTCCTTCCGGTAGGCCTTGAACACCGGATCATCGGACTGCTTTTTGGTCCACTGCTGAAAGGCCCCGGCCTCCCGGCAGGTCTGCTGGCCGGAGGCCACTGGGCGCTCACAGTACTCCGCACTGACTCGGCCGGTCTGTGGGAACCAGCGGCCGCAGTTCTTGCACCGCCGGACGGTGATCCCGCGCTCCACACAGCTGCGCAGGGAGTAGTCGATCATGTCCGAAATATGGAGGGGATACAGGACCGACGAGCATCGGCCCAGCTCCACCGGCTCAAAGCTGAGGGGAATGGGGTGGAACACAAACAACTCCGGGTCCTTGGGAGCGTCGTAGAGATAGTGTGCCGCCGCCTGCTTCTGCGGGTCACGCCCCGCCTGATCCACATCCAGTACCAGGTCAAAGAACCGTTGCACCTGCCGCTGATACAGCGGGAGCTGCTCTGGAAGGCTCCGCAGTTCCTCCAGCATCTGCCGGTCCTCCTGTTCGCTGACCGGGATATCCGCACCTATCCGGGAGAAGCGGTCATACCAGCGCACATACAGAAGTTCCAGATAGATGTGCCAGCTCTTCAGTTGGCCCAGCTCCACCATGGTGGCTGTGCCAGCCTCCCGGTCTCCATCTTGAAACAGACGCTCCCAGCTCTCTGCGATCCTACGGAGCGATGGAGTCAATTCGTCGCAGTCCATTTCCAGAAAAGACAGCAGGCTCTCCAGGAACGGGAGTTCCTTGTAGGTCGAGGGAACGCCCTGGACCCCGTAGCTATCAAATTGGAAAACCTCTTTTTTCTCAGAGAAGTACATCTTGGCATACCACATGTCGGCGCCCTCCAAAATAGACAATCGTAAAAAATTTATAAAATAGTCTTGACAAGGGGGTAGGTTCACATGCTACAATACTCTCACAGGGGACTGTCAAAATAATCTTACAATAGTCTAACACCCGCAAATCCGGTTGTCAACGGGGAATTGGTCCCCAACATTCGGAACGGCACCTTGAAAAATGAATACCCATCACCAGAGACGATACTCCACGGGGAAGTAACGCCAGGACGTTGTCGCAGAGCACCGACAATTGAGCGTGCCAAGGGGAAGAAAACGCTGTGTTGGTCAAACAAGGCCGCAGGGCAGGAACAGGTATGGTGTATGGCCAAACCCAGAAAGACAGAAAAGAAAAAGACAGACCCTGTAAAAAAACCGCTGAACTGCTGCAACAGTTCAGCGGCCTGCCGCGTTTCGGAAAACACAGCCTGATCTGTGTCCCAGTTTAACAGAGAGACCTCCGAAACGCAAGAAATTTTTTCTCTGAATTTGAACACCGGAGGTACTAAACATTGAAACTGTCTGTCTACAAATCCTACGACGACCTGCCTCTGTTCCTCAACGCCAAGATGGTGGCGCAGGTACTGGGCGTGTCCATCTCCACCGCCTACGAGCTGCTCAACGATCCCGGTTTCCCCACGCTGCGGGTGGGGAGCCGTATGGTAGTTCCGAAAGAGAAGTTCATCCAGTGGGCGGAGGGACAGTCGGGAGGTACGAAATGAGAAAACAGCACTGGCCCAAGCGGGACCCTATCAAGAACTACTTCCCCCTCCCCAACGAGATCTTCTCCCTGGGACTGTCTGCTGGGGCGATTGCAGTCTACGGATTTCTCCTCCACCGTGAGGACCGGAAGACCTATCAGTGCGTGGCCAGCTACCGGATCATCGGAGAGGCTGTGGGGATGAGCGTCAACACGGTGCGCAAGTATGTGACCGAGCTGGAGGAACGGGGTCTGATCCGGACGGAGCGCACCACCGTCACCACCCGGGACGGCCGCACCCTCAACGGCTGTCTGCGTTACTACATCCTGCCCATCCAGATGTCCATTGAACAGTTCTATGAGCGGCAGCTCCACGTAGCTGACCTGGCGCTGGAACGACAGAGAGCGGAACAACGCATGGCAGCGCTGAAGAGAAAGGAGTGTGCATCCGGATGCTGATGCAGATGATCGACTGCCTGATCGAGCAGGACCCGTCTCTGTCAGCACGGCGCACCATAGACATGCGGCGGTACATTGTCAACCGGTGGAACCGTACGCACGAGGAACCTATCGACGAAGACGGGGTGGCCCTGTTCCTCTGCGATGAGAACCGTGGAACCCTGACAGATGAACAAAGAATCTTTGCGAAGGAGTGCCGTGAGGAAATCAAGGCCTGCTATCGAAATGCGGTGTTCCAGATGTTTCAGTGCGGGGAGATGATGCACCGGCATCTGGTGTCCGGGCCAGAGGAATACTGCCGGATTTTTCTGCCGCAGTACGCCGTCCCCTGCAGCAAGCAGCTCTCCCCGTGTAACGGCC
>ENA-ORTM01000377-ORTM01000377.1-human-gut-metagenome-genome-assembly--contig:-NODE-377-length-57092-cov-8.316339_pt1 | contig 57092 bp, 45 predicted proteins | sample MGYA00241909_ERZ509182 | MGnify/ENA primary metagenome ERZ509182 (study PRJEB26280, sample SAMEA2338855) | human gut metagenome | biome: human gut; feature: human-associated habitat; material: faeces...
TGACCTACACCATTGAGGCGGACAGCCTGAAAATGGCCCGCGCCAGACTGCGCCGGATCGAAACCGACCTTTTAGGCTATTTCAAGAGCATGGGGGCCTCTGCGTGGGGACTGGACGCCAAGGAACGGCTGGAAGTCATGCACAGTATTTTCCACCCGGACGGGGAACGCTTTAACTTTGCGTGGGAATGGCTACCCGTAAGCGGCCTTTCCGTCAAAGACTTTATTGCCCCGTCCTCTTTCCGTTTTGGCGACGGGCGAATGTTTCAAATGGGCGGGAAGTTTGGCGCGGTTTCCTTTTTGCAGATTGCCGCGCCGGAACTTTCAGACCGTATGCTTGCCGACTTCATGGAAGCGGAAAACGGGATTGTCGTCAATCTGCACATTCAGAGTATCGACCACAACGAAGCGATCAAGACGATCAAGCGGAAAATCACCGACCTTGACCGTATGAAAATCGAGGAACAGAAAAAGGCAATCCGCAGCGGCTACGATATGGATATAATTCCGTCCGACCTTGCCACCTACGGCGGCGAAGCGAAAAACCTTTTGCGGGATTTGCAGAGCCGGAACGAGCGAATGTTTTTGCTTACGCTGTTAGTTTTGAATGTGGCAGACACAAAGCAGAAATTGGACAACGACGTATTTCAGGCCGCAAGTATCGCACAGAAATACAACTGTATGCTCACCCGCCTTGACTACCGGCAGGAACAGGGGCTTATGTCCTCTATCCCATTGGGCGAAAACCTAATCCAAATCCAGCGGGGCTTGACGACTTCCAGCACCGCCATTTTCGTCCCCTTTACGGTACAAGAGCTGTTCCAAAGCGGCGAAGCGTTGTATTACGGCTTAAACGCATTATCGAATAACATGATTTTGTGCGACAGGAAAAGGCTGAAGAACCCTAACGGCTTGATACTCGGCACACCCGGCAGCGGCAAGAGTTTTTCGGCAAAGCGCGAGATCACCAACGCTTTTCTCATTACCGCAGACGATATTATCATTTGCGACCCGGAAGCGGAATATTACCCCCTTGTGGAACGGCTGAAAGGGCAGGTTATCAAGGTTTCGCAGAACAGCACGCAGTACATTAACCCGATGGATATAAACCTCAATTACAGCGAGGGCGACACGCCCATAGCCTTAAAGAGCGATTTTATCCTTTCCTTTTGCGAGTTGATTATGGGCGGCAAAAACGGGCTGGAAGCGGTTGAAAAGACTTTGATTGACCGCGCCGTTATCAGCGTGTACCGCAGCTACCTTGCAGACCCGAAGCCGGAGAATATGCCGATTTTGGGCGACCTCTACAATGAAATCAAGAAGCAGCCGGAAAAGGAAGCGCAGCGTATCGCGTCGGCATTGGAACTCTATGTAAATGGCAGTTTGAACGTGTTTAACCACCAAACAAACGTTGACATTCACAACCGCCTTGTCTGCTTTGATATTAAAGAACTCGGCACCCAGCTACGAAAACTCGGTATGCTCATTGTCCAAGATCAAGTTTGGAACAGAGTTACCATAAACCGCAGCGAAGGCAAGGCGACGCGGTACTATATCGACGAGTTTCATTTGCTGCTCAAAGAGGAACAGACCGCAGCGTACAGCGTTGAGATTTGGAAGCGTTTTAGAAAATGGGGCGGTATTCCGACAGGTATCACCCAAAACGTGAAAGATTTGTTATCGTCCCGCGAGGTGGAGAACATTTTTGAAAACAGCGATTTTGTGTATATGCTCAACCAAGCCCAGGGCGACAGGGAAATCCTTGCAAAGCAGCTTAACATTTCGCAGCAGCAAATGACCTATGTAACCCATTCCGACGCGGGCGAGGGGCTTATCTTCTATGGCAACGTGATTTTGCCCTTTATTGACCGTTTCCCGCAAGATACGGAACTCTATCGTGTAATGACGACCAAACCCGGCGAGGTGTCGGCATGAGGATAGAAATGGACAAAATCTATTGCGGCGACAGCTTGCAGGTGCTTCAAACCTTGCCGGAAAATGCAGTTGATTGTTGCGTAACGTCCCCACCCTACTATGCCTTGCGGGACTACGGCGCAGACGGGCAGATCGGACGGGAAGCAACGCCGGAGGAATATGTTTCCCGTATTACGGCGGTATTCCATGAGGTAAAGCGGGTGCTTACGCCGGAGGGTACTTGTTGGCTGAATATCGCGGACACTTATTGCGGCACAGGCAGCAAAGCCGACCACCAAGACCCCAAATACCCCAAAGGCAGGAACGGGCAGCAAGTGGCGTTTAACCACCGCGCCCCCGGCTGCAAGCCCAAAGATTTAATTGGTATTCCGTGGCTTGTAGCCCTCGCCTTGCGGGGCGACGGTTGGTATTTGCGCAGTTCTATCATTTGGCACAAAACAAACCCCATGCCGGAAAGCACGCGGGACAGGCCGACCCGCTGCTATGAATATGTGTTTCTGCTTACCAAGTCAAAGAAGTATTATTACGATTGGCAAGCAGTAGCCGAGCCGATAGCCCCCACAACGGCGGGGCGGCTGAAAAGCGGAGTTAGCAAAGGAAATAAGTATAACGTTACTGTTCCGGGGCAAAACCAACCGCAGAAAATCAACCGCCCCCGCGAAAAGGGCGCATACGCCGACGAGTTGATTTCTCCCGTCCGCAGCCGCCGCAACGTTTGGCAGATTAACAATGTCGGCTATCATGGCGGGCATTTCGCAGCGTTCCCGCCGAAACTTGCGGAAACGTGCATTTTGGCGGGCTGTCCCATCGGCGGGATTGTCCTTGACCCCTTTTTCGGCAGCGGCACGACGGGCATGGTAGCAAAACGGCTTAACCGCCGCTATATCGGCATTGAGTTAAACCCCGACTATTGCGAACTTGCAAAACAGCGGATTGGAGGTGATGAAGATTGAGCAAGGAACTGAAAGCCCCCGACAAGGTAACGCAAAAAATGACCCGCGACGGTGCGGTTGCGGAAAACCTCACGACGGGCGAAACGTCCAGTATCAGCGAAAGGCCGCAGGAAGAAAACTATTCAGCCCCCGCAGGGGTGGCAGCGGAAAAGGTTGTGCAGCATATCGGCGCAGAGATTGAGCGACACGCAGCAAAAGGCGCGGAGAAAAAAGCCCTTGACGCGACGCAGCCTAAAACCCATTCTTCCCGCTTGCAGTTTTCCGAAGCGGAACGGGCAACGCCGGAACTTCAAAAAGCGATCAAGAAATCGGATAAGGCGGCAGACTGTTTAGACGCAGCGCGGGCGGCTATCCCCAAGCAGACCAAAATCAAGAAAGAGCGCGTTTTTGACGAAGCGAAAGGCAAGGCAAAGACGCGCCTTTCCTTTGAAAAGACGGATAAGCCCCCAAACGGCAAGTTGCGGCATAACCCCTTATCCCGTCCGGCACAGGAGTTAAACAGTACCGTACATGGGAAAATCTACGAGGTAGAGAAAGAAAACGTCGGTGTGGAAAGCGGGCACCGGGTAGAACTTGCCGGAGAGAAAGCGGGCGGCATGGCGGCGCGGGCAGTTAAGGGCGGCATACGCCGCCATAAGCTGAAACCCTACCGGGCAGCGGCGGCAGCGGAAAAACAAGCGGTAAAGGCAAACGCAGATTTTCTCTATCAAAAGGCGTTGCACGATAACCCCGCGCTTGCGCACTCCAACCCCATTTCCCGTTTTTGGCAGAAGCAGCGCATTAAAAAGCAGTATGCAAAAACGCTGAAAGCGGGCGGCAAAGCGAAAAAAACCGCTGAAGCCACCGCAAAGGCGGCGAAGAAAACCGCGCAGGAAACCAAACGGGCGACGTTCTTTGTTGTCCGGCATTGGAAAGGCTGCTTGATTGTGGGCGGGATTGCCTTTATCGTGCTGCTGCTTTTCGGCGGGCTGTCCTCTTGCTCCCTCTTTGGCGGCAACAGCGGCAGCGGCTTGATTGCGTCGTCCTATCTCTCCGAGGACGCGGATATAACGGGCGCGGAAAGCGCGTATGCCGCTATGGAAGCCGAGTTACAAGATATGCTGGACAATATCGAAAGCGAATACCCCGGCTATGACGAATACCGGGTAAACGCGGACGAGATCGAGCATGACCCCTATGTGCTAATTTCTATCCTTTCCGCGTGGCATGAGGGCGTGTTTACACTCGATGAAGTGCAAAGCACCCTTGAAATGCTCTTTGAGAAACAGTATATCTTGACGGTCGAGGAAGAAGTACAGGTACGCTACCGCACCGAAACAAGGACGGACAGCGAGGGCAACCCCTATACGGTTGAAGTCCCCTATAACTATTACATTCTTCATGTGGATTTGGAAAACTTCAACCTCTCCCATGTCCCCGTTTACATCATGGGCGAAGAACAGCTATCCATGTACGCTATGTATATGTCGTCGCTGGGAAACAGACCCGACCTTTTCCCGCAATCCGGCTATGTGTCTAAATACTATGAAAACCCGCCCGCCGATTATGAAGTACCCGCCGCGCTGCTGGGTTCCGATGAAAAGTTTGCGCGGCTCATGGAGGAAGCAGATAAATACGTCGGTTTTCCCTATGTGTGGGGCGGCAGCACCCCGGAAACCTCTTTTGATTGCAGCGGCTTTGTGAGTTATGTGTTGACGAACAGCGGCCTATACAATACGGGCAGACTTGGGGCGCAAGGGCTTTACAACATCTCAACCCCTGTTTCTAACCCGCAGCCGGGGGATTTGGTGTTCTTTACGGGTACATACGACACCCCCGGCGTTTCCCATGTGGGGATTTATGTGGGCGAGGACGGGGACGGAAGCCCCGTCATGCTGCATTGTGGCGACCCTATCCAGTATTCAAAGCTGGACACCAGCTATTGGCAATCCCACTTTTACGCCTACGGGCGGTTAAATTACAATTAAAAGGAGTTGAAAAATGAATATTGTATCTTTTGGCGGCGGCACGAATAGTGCCGCCTTACTTATTGGCCTATACAAGCACAAAATCCCGATTGACCTTATCACCTTTGCCGATACGGGCGCGGAACACCCGCATACCTATCAATTTATCGAGATAATCAATCAATGGCTTGCGGAACACGGTATGCCGCAGATTACCGTTGTGCAGTATGTTGACCGCTACGGCAACCGCCTATCTCTTGAAACCGAGTGCTTGCGCTCTCATACGCTCCCGTCGATTGCCTACGGGCATAAGCGTTGTTCGCAGAAACACAAAATCGCACCGCAGGAAAAGTTTTGCAACCACTATGCGCCTTGCCGCGAAGTATGGCAGCGCGGCGAGAAAGTCAACCGCTATATCGGCTATGACGCGGGAGAAGTGAAACGGTATGAACATTCCCGCAAGTACAACGAAGCCGACAAAAAATATCATAACCGCTACCCCCTCATTGAAGAATGGGGCTGGAACAGGGACGATTGTATCCGGGAAATCAAAGCGGCAGGATTGCCGCAGCCGGGTAAATCGTCCTGTTTCTTTTGTCCGAGCATGAAGAAACAAGAGATTTTATATCTCAAAGAACACTATCCCGATCTATTTAACCGGGCGGCGACTTTGGAAGAAAACGCTATGCCCTATCTTAAAACCGTTAAGGGATTGGGGCGCAGCTATTCATGGAAAGAACAGTTTGGAAAGGAGTAAATGACTATGGCGAACACGAAACTTGACCGTATCGAAAGGGATATTGAGAAAACGAGGGCAAAAATCCTTGAACAGCAAAAGAAGCTGAAAGACCTTGAAGCGCAGAAAGTCGAGGAAGAAAACGCGCAGATCGTGCAAATGGTAAAGGCGGTACACCTTGACGGGACGCAGCTTGCCGCGTTCCTCTCCGCTTACGCCAGCGGCGAAATCACCTTGCCGCAGCCGGAAGCCACTTACCCCGCCGAACAGGAGGACAACGACAATGAAGAATAAAAAGATAATCCGAAAGTTTACCGTATTGCTTGCCGCACTGGTTATCATGTGCGGCTTTTCTGTTACCGCTTATGCGGGCGGTGGCGATGAAAGCGACGACACGCCTACCCCCGTAACCGAGGAAACCCCCGCGCCGGAAACCGAGCCGGAAGAAACGACGGGCGGCTATGAGCCGCAGCCCCTTACCCCGGACGGGAATATGTCCCTTGTGGACGATATAACGGGTGAAGCGTCCGGCGACAAGCAGTTTATCACCGTCGTTACCAAAAGTGGCAACTATTTTTACATCATCATTGACCGCGCCGAGGACGGGGAAAATACCGTCCATTTCCTTAACCAAGTGGACGAAGCGGATTTAACCGCCCTTATGGAGGACGGGCAGACCGAAGCCCCCGTTTGTAGCTGTACTGAAAAATGCGTTGCCGGAAGCGTCAACACCGCTTGCCCGGTTTGCAGCGTCAACATGAGCGAGTGCGCGGGTGTGGAAGCCGAGCCGGAGCCGGAAGAAACCGAGCAGCCGCCGGAAGAAGAAAAAGGCGGCGGCATGGGTATTCTGCTTGTCGTGCTGCTTGTTGCCGCAGCGGGCGGCGGCGCGTTCTACTACTTTAAGATTTTGAAGCCCAAAAAGGACGCGGCGAAAGGCAGCAGCAGCCTTGACGACCTTGATTTTGACGAGGACGACGAGGAAACGGAAGTAGTCGAAACCGAACAGACCGAGCAGGAGGACGATAATCTATGAAACTTGTAATTGCAGAAAAACCGAGCGTCGGGGCGGCGATTGCCGCCGTTATGGGCGCGAATGAAAAGCGCAGCGGATATTTTGAGGGCGGCGGCTACCTTGTGTCGTGGTGTATCGGGCATTTGATTAGCCTTGCAGACGCGGCGACCTACAATGAACAATTCCGTAAATGGAAGTACGACGATCTTCCCATTGTCCCGCAGGAGTGGCAGTTTATTGTTGCCAGCGGCAAGGAGCAGCAGTTTTCCATTCTCAAAGACCTTATGCACCGCAGCGACGTTACCGAGATTATCAATGCTTGCGACAGCGGGCGCGAGGGGGAACTCATTTTCCGCTTTGTCTATGAACAGGCGAATTGCAAAAAGCCCTTTTCCCGCCTTTGGATTAGCAGCATGGAAGCAAGTGCAATCCGCGAGGGCTTTTCAAATCTCAAAGACGGGCGCGGCTATGACAACCTCTATCAATCCGCGCTTTGCAGAGCAAAGGCCGATTGGCTCATTGGCATTAACGCGACCCGCCTTTTCTCTATCCTCTACCATAAAACATTGAATGTCGGCAGAGTGCAAACGCCCACCCTTGCTATGCTGGTAAACCGCGACTATGCGATCAGCAGCTTTAAGAAAGAGAAATATCATGTCGTCCGGCTGGACGTTGGCGGCGTTGCCGCCCTTTCCGAAAGGCAGGACGACGAAGCGGCGGCGCGGCAGATGAAAGCGGCTTGCGAGAAATCGCAGGCCGTTTGTACTTCCCTTAAAAAAGAGAAAAAGACCGCAGCCCCGCCGAAACTGTTTGACCTCACCGCCTTGCAGCGGGAAGCAAACCGTTTGTATGGGTTTACGGCGAAACAGACCCTTGACTATGCGCAAGCCCTTTATGAAAAACGGCTTTTGACCTATCCCCGCACCGACAGCAAATATATCACTTCCGATATGGAGGGCAGCACAAAGGAACTTATCACCGGCCTTTGCGCTGCTCTCCCCTTTATGCAGGGCGTGAAGCTGCAAGCCGACCTTGCGAGGATTTGCGACAACAGCAAAGTAACCGACCATCACGCCATTTTGCCGACAGCGGAGTTTGTGAAAACGGGCTTTTCTTCCCTTGCCGAAAGTGAGAAAAAGCTAATGACCCTTGTGTGCGCAAAACTGCTTTGCGCCGTTGCCGCGCCCTATGAGTATGAAGCGGTTACGGCGGTTTTCACTTGCGGCGGCTATACCTTTACCGCAAAGGGCAGGACGACGCTTTGCGAGGGTTGGCGCGAGATTGAAAGACTATCCCGCGCCGCGTCCGGGGAACAGGACGAGGACGCAGAGCCGGAAGCGGTTTTACCCCCGCTTGCCGAGGGGCAGACCTTTGACAATCCGGCAGCGGAGATCTCCGAACGTTACACGCAGCCCCCAAAGGCATTTACCGAAGATACGTTACTTTCGGCTATGGAGAGTGCGGGAAAGGAGGACACGCCGGAGGACGCGGAGCGCAAAGGGTTAGGCACCACCGCGACGCGGGCGGGTATCATTGAAAAACTCATTAGCGCGGGCTTTGCCGAGCGCAAGGGCAAAAAGCTAATCCCCACAAAGGACGGGTATAACCTTGTCGCTATTCTGCCCGACAGCCTTACGTCCCCGCAGCTTACGGCAGAATGGGAAACGCGCCTTACCGGGATTGCAAAGGGCAGCGACAGCCCCGCCGACTTCATGCGCGGGATTGAGGAAATGACAGCGGGGCTTGTCAAGACCTATTCCGCGATTTCCGAGGATAAAGCGAAGCTGTTTACCCCGCAGCGGGAAGCAATCGGCACTTGCCCCCGTTGCGGCGCGGCGGTTTACGAGGGCAAGAAAAACTTTTACTGCTCCGACAGGGCTTGCAGCTTTGTGATGTGGAAGAATGACCGCTTTTTTGAGCAGCGCAAAAAGGCTTTCACAAAGGCGATTGCCGCCGCCCTTTTGAAAGACGGAAAGGTAAAAATCAAAGGTATGTACTCGACCAAGACGGGAAAGACCTTTGACGGAGTTGTGCTGCTTGCCGACACAGGCGGCAAGTATGTAAACTTCCGCGTCGAGCAGAACCGAAAATGATAAGGCTTGATGAAAAGCAATACCGCGCCGTAAAGAAAATGACCCGCGCCGCTTGTGCAAACAACGATTGCGGGAATTGTCTGCTGCTGGACGACGGGGAAACTTGCGTTTGTGTGCAGAGTATCAGCTATTCGCTGCTATGCCGCTATTTCCGCGAAGCGGTATTACCCGCCGACAGGCAGCTTTGCGAACAGATCACCCGCAGCGGGGAAACCGATTTGAAGCGTTGCGCGGTATGCGGCAGCACGTTTGCGGCGGGCAGCAACCGGGCGAAATACTGCCCCGATTGCGCGGCAAAGATACGCCGCAGACAGAAAGCCCAAAGCGAGAGAAACAGGCGTTTACGGATAAAAACAACTACATAGCAAGCACAGCAAACGAGTACCCGTTTGCGAGAAATGCCCGCGCTTCCCATAGAGAGCGCGGGCATTTTGCTTGTTGGGATAGTCCCAAACCCTTATATGACCGAGAAAGGACGTGATGAAAGAATATGCCGTATTCCTCATACGACCATGACAAATTAGAAGCCGCCGAAACCATGCGGATAGAACGCCGGATATATTTTGAAGCAAAGGACAGGGAGATTGCCCCTTATGCTTCCTTGCCGATTGCGCAGCTACTTTCCATGCGCAGCGAAAGCGCGGCGGCAGAACAGGCGATTTTTGACGACCTTAAAGAACGCGCCGCCGCATGGGAAGAACAGGCGGGAAGAACGCTTTTGCTGGATAAAACACTTGAATATGTGAGAACGCCGCACGTCCAGCACACCGCTAACGAGTGGCAGACCACCGAGCATAACCGCCATATTCGCAGCAACCGGGTATATCAGATGAATTACTACATTTACGAGAATACCCGCTACGACAAAGAAGCGCAGAAATCTATCCCGTATTCATGGACGCTTACATGGAGCGTGCGCACCAACAGCCCAAGCAGAACCCAAGCGAAGATTGCCGGACAAGATAGAAAGGTTTTCACCGACAAGGCAGCTATGGAAAAGTATCTGAATGGGCGTATCAAAGCGTATGACCGCTTGTTTACGGAAATCTCCCCGCCTATCCCGCAGGAGTACGCCGACTATTTCAAAGTAAACGGTATGCTCATGCCGGACTACACCATAGAGGGCGAAGAACCCCCGCAGCAGCAACAGGCGGCAGCTATCCCCGAAAATACCGGGCAGGAAAAGGAGCGTGAACACATGAGCGAACAGTTTTCTATTATGATAGGCAACCGCAGCCGCTTTGACGCGGGCGACCCCGGCGGCTATTGGTTGGATATGCCCGCCACAAAGGAGCAGTTGCACGAAGCTATGCGGAACGTCGGCATTACCGCCGACAACCCGCAGGATTTTTCCATTCGCGGCTATTCCGACGACCCGGAGAAACATATTGCCTTGCCTTATGAAATGGTATGCGCCGCCGACGTGGACGAACTCAATTTTCTTGCGGCGCGGCTCGAACAGCTTGACCCCGCCGAGGTTGGCAAGCTGAACGCAGCTTTGCAGCAGAAAAACGGGCTTGCAAATATTGGACAGGTAATTGACTTCACCTACAACGTGGATTTTTACGTCCATATCCCCGAAGTACATAACTACCACGATTTGGGCGACTATTACTTAAATCAATCCGGCATGGTACAAATGCCCGAAGAATGGAAAGGCGGCATTGACCTTTCTACTTTTGGCAGGAACGCTGCCGCGCAGGAAAAAGGCGCGTTTACCGAGTACGGCTATATCGTGGAAAGCGGCGACGAGTGGGAACGGCAGTTTGAGGGGCGCGAAGTGCCGGAAGAATACCGCATTATGAGTTACCCGCAGCCGGAGCGCGGCGAACAGGACAAAGCCTATATGGACGCAGCCGAAACGCAGCAAGCAGACGCACAGGCCGCAGAGCCGCAGCAGCCCCGCCCCGTCGTCCCCATTATCCTTACTTCCGAAAAGCCCGCCGAAAAGGTAAAGGAGATCACCGCGCGTTTGGAACAGGGCGTACAGGCGATTTTTGACAGCGACCGCTACAAAGAGTTTCTAACCGCTATGTCAAAGTTCCATGATTATAGTTTGAATAACACTATCCTAATTGCTATGCAGGGCGGCAATTTGGTAATGGGCTTCCGTCAATGGGAAAAGGAGTTTGACCGCCATGTAAAGAAAGGCGAGAAAGGCATTAAAATCTTTGCCCCCGCGCCCTACAAGGTGAAAAAGCTGGTTGATAAAATCGACCCCGAAACGAGAAAGCCCATGCTTGACCGCGAGGGAAAAGTGGTAAAGGAAGAAAAGGAAATCACCGTCCCCGCCTTTAAGGTTATAACCGTCTTTGATATTTCGCAGACCGAGGGCAAGGAGTTTCCCGACCTTTCCGTTAAACCGCTGCTTGCCGATGTGGAGCAGTACGAGGATTTTTTCGCCGCCCTTGAAAAAGCGTCCCCCGTCCCGATTGCATTTGAGCAGATCACAAACGGCGCAAATGGGTATTTCAGTTTGACCGACAAGCGTATTGCAATCAAAGAGGGCGTGAGTGAATTACAGGCGGTAAAGACCGCCATTCACGAAATCGCCCATGCGAAGCTGCACGACGTAGACTTAAACGCCCCGCCGGAGCAGCAAAACCGCGTTGACCGCCATACCTGCGAGGTAGAAGCGGAAAGCGTCGCTTATACGGTTTGCCAGCATTTCGGCCTTGATACTTCCGATTACTCTTTCGGCTATGTGGCTGGTTGGAGCAGCGGCAAGGAAATGACCGAGTTAAAAGCGTCCCTTGAAACAATACAGACCACCGCAAAGGAACTCATTACCGAGATTGAGGGGCATTTTACCGAGTTGCAGCAGCAGCGGCAAGCCGAGCAGGAGCAGGGCGATACCTTTTCCATTTATCAGTTAAAGCGCGGGGACGAAACAAGGGACTTGCGCTTTGAGCCTTATGACCGTCTGCAAGCGGCTGGACTTACCATTGACCGGGTAAATTATGAACTCGTCTATACTGCACCGCTTACAAAGGATATGACGCTGGGCGACATTTGGGAAAGGTTTAATATCGACCACCCCGCCGACTTTAAGGGGCATAGCCTTTCCGTTTCCGACATTGTTGTGCTTCATCAGAACGACGAGGACACCGCCCACTATGTAGACAGTATCGGTTTTCAGCAAGTGCCGGAGTTTTTGCAGGAGCAGCAGACCCCCGTATTTGACAAGCTGCCGCCCGAACAGCAGCAAGCCTTGTCCGACACCGTACAAGACACTTTGCAAATGCTGGTTGACGCAGACAAGCGGATTTATGGCGACGTTACGGGCAAGACCCTTGAAGCAATCGCGGCGCAAGGATATTCCTACAAGGACGGGCAGCTTGAAAAGCAGCAGCCGGAAGCGACCCCCGACAGCCTTTTGACGGGTGAAACCGTTAGAACGCCGAGGGGCAATTTTCATATTACCGATATGAGCCGTGAACAGATCGAAGCGGCGGGATTTGGTTTTCACCATGCGTCGGAGGACGGGAAGTATCTCATTATGGGGAATGGCACACAGGCTTATGCCATAGCCGCCGAGCAGCCGCAGCGGGATAATCCCTTAAAGCACGTCGAGGACACCATAGAGCAGAACGACAACAATTTTGACGGGCTTATCAACAATACGCCGCAAACGCCCACCGTTGCAGATTTTGAGCAGCGGGCAAAGGCGGGGGAAGCGATTTCCGTTACCGACCTTGCAAAAGCGGTAAAAGCCGAGAAACGGGAACAGCCGCAGAAAAAACCGTCCATTTTGAAGAAGCTGGACGAATACAAGAAACAGGCGGCGCAGCAGCCGAAAGATAAACAGAAAGAGCATAAAAAGGATTTGGAGGTTTGATAGCATGAATACCCGCTTTACCATTGAGGAAGAAAACATTGTTGCGATCTACGCCGAGGACAGCCGGGAAACAACGCTTGAAAATATCCTTGCCGCCATGCCCTACATGGACGAGGATATGCGCCAGCTTGCCGCCGCAGCGGTGAACAAGCTGCAAGCCATGACGGACAGCGAGTTTTCCGAAAGGGAGTTTATCTTGACCGACGAGGAATAGCCCATAGAGAACAGGGGCGCGGTTGCCGATTTCCGGCACCGCGCCCCTGTTCTTTTTTTGTCCTTGCGTGGACAATTAGAAAGCCGTTTTTGCGGGTTTGAATATACTTTATCGTCTATGTCGTTTTCATGCGCTGGAAGCCGCAGAAACACAGGCGTTTTCAGCCCTTAACATTCCACTTGCCACCCCATGTTTTGCGCCTTATCGCTCCTGCTCCCGCGCCCTGCTTTGGGACGGGTAAAGAATACTATCGACGTTCTTTTTGACAACGCCGTATTCCTGCATTTGCTTCTTGGCTTGCCGATAATCTTCATACAATTTGGTTTTCCTGTCGTTTAAGCTTCTATACTCCTTGCGCAGCGCGGCGAGATCGGGCAGCTTCTTTATCTGCATTTCCTTTAATGCCCTTGCCGCAGCTTCAAACAGGATAATTTCGCTTTCATGCCCCCGCAGATACTTTTCCTTGTCCGGCGATTTTCGGTATTCATCGTAAATCGGTTTTAACTGTCGGTATGTGGTGGTGTGCTTGATAAGCAGCGACAAATCAGACATACGCTGTTCCACTTCCTTAACCGCCTTTGCCGCCGCGTCATGAGCGGTCATAATATCGGCTATCTTGCTTTCAAGTTCGCTATAATACTCAATCTTGTTTTCGGTTAGGAAGTTCATGCTTTTAGCAGCCTGTTTCAGATTATGGATTTTTGCCCACCGTTCATAGCCCGCCGACTGTTGGGCTTTGATACTGTTTTCAAGATCGACGACAAGCCGGATTTTCTTATCTTCCCGCAGCGTTTTTGTTTTGGCAACATACACGCCCTTGATACGCTCCTTTATCGCTTCTTCCGTATAGGCCGCGCCGAGCGTCTTTGTGCGGGTAAACCGTTCCTGTCCGGCAGCGCGAAAGGAAATGTATTTGCCCTGTTTGATTTCATACCCCATTTCCTGCAAGCGGCGCAGCAGTTCGTCAAAATCTTTCACTTGGGGAATGAGAGTATCTATCGCCGTTTTCAGCTTTGCTTTGTAGCTTGTCCCTTGCTTTTCGGCGGTGTATTCTGCATAGCTTTTTCCCTTGTCCTGTCCCGGTACGACGACGGATAGCCCATGCTCTTTACATATCCTGTCGCTGGTGCGCCGGATAAAGTGATAGCTTTGCTTGTTGGAATGGTACTTTTTGTAGTCAACGAAGCTAACCGCGTTGAAAATCAAGTGATTATGCAGATGGTCTTTATCGACGTGAGTTGTCAAAACAAACTCATACTTGCCGCCTAATACCGCCCCGGCAAGTTCCATGCCGATTTTGTGCGCTTCTTCCGGTGTGGTTTCTCCCACCGCAAAGGATTGTATCAAGTGCCGCCCTAAATGTGTGCCGCGATCTCCGGCAGCTTCCCGCGTCCATGCAAACTCAATATCGGCGGTTTCCAGCCCGCAGCCGAAAGAGGACGCAAGCAGCTTCCCGTCTGTCTTTTCGGGATTTAAGATATAGTCTATCGCAGCCTTTAAGGTTGATTTAATAGGGTGCGTCTTTGTAACCGCCATATCTCGTCCACCGCCTTTTTAATGTCCTCTATATCCTGCCTGTAAACCGTCCCCGTCGCATTGGCGCGTTTTGCAATTTGGTTGATGTTCCGGCTCACCGCTTGCAGTTCCCGGATATATGCTTTTGTGTCGCTTCGGTCAACGACAAGAATATACCCGTCTATCGCCATTTTACGGAAGTATGCCCCATACTGCTTTATGGGAAGCTGCTTCATCTTCTCGTCGATCAGCCGCTTTTCTTCTTCCGTAACGTAAAACTTCATCTGTATATTTCTCTTTCGGTTTTCCATTTCCGCACCGCCTTTCGGTATAAGGGTTTGGGATTATCCCAACAAGCATTTTCCGCAAACGGGTACTCGTTTGCTGTGCTTGCTATCTACTCCATACCCCCACCGAAAGGCGGTATTTGTTGCGCGTTCCTTTGATTTTGGACGCAAAAAAAGATTGCAGCCGCCATGCGCTGCAATCTCCCGATTTCTCATATTGTGAGGTTAATCCTCTGCTTTTTCGACTTCCGTTATCTCCCTTGCTGTTGCGGTTACAATCCGTATGCCTTTATCGCTCATACCGTCCAGCAGCGCGTCAAGCTGCCGCCGCCCGGTGGATTTCTCCGCATTGCTGTTCGGGAAGAAAAATTGATCTACCGAAATATGATACCGGGTTACAAGGTCATAGAATACCTGTAAACTCGGCTGTTGTCCCTTGTTCTCGATATTCGCAAGGTAGCGCGGGGAAATATATAACTCGTCGCTTACCTTTTTGCGGCTCTCGCCGTATTCATTTCTCGCGGCTTTTATAGCTGCCCCGAAAGCCTTAAAGTCGTACAATGGTACGGGTCTTTTTGCCATTTTCATTCACCCTGTTACATTTTACAGTTCACCTTTCTTTTTGGATATGTCCACACAATTCATATCATTAGGTTAAATACTTCCTGTTGTGTATTGACAGTAGACTGATTTTCTGATAAAATAAAATTTATGTAAAAGGAGGCGGCGTTTATGTTGCATAGCATGCGTATTAGATAAGCATTGAAAAAAAGGATTTTCCCATTTTCAACATGGGCTTTTTTGTCATGCTTATTTTGCGGATGCTATACAAAAAACTAACGACGTATAGATATAGTATAGACATAGTGCAAGCTATGCCTTAGTTTTGTTGTACTGCTCTGTGCATTATAAATGCAGGTCAATGCTCATGTTGAGGATTGACCTGCATTTTTTTGTGTAAAAAGGACGAGTGAAATATAATGCTTAAAAAATATTGGATAAAATGTCCGATTTGTAACGGAAAGACGAGAGTTCAAGTATTTCATAATACTGTATTAAAAGATTTTCCTCTTTTCTGCCCTAAATGCAAATTGACGCATATCATTGATGTAGAAAAATTAGAGATTGTAATCAAAAATACAGAAAAACAAACTTTTATTATTTAGAAGAAAGGATATAAAAATGAAACGTTTACCTAAATATACGCCTGCGGAAGTACGGAATGATCCATACGGATTTACTTACAAAGAAATGTCGGAAGTTATTGGCGAGAATGAAGCAAAAGCCTTATATGAAGAATTATATAAGCAATTACCACGCAAAAAAAATCTATCAATGTTGGTAAAAAATATTTGCAAAAGCAGTGATACTGAAAAGTATGTTTACGAACTGAAAGACAACAAATACATTGAAACGGTTTTTATCAAGCGGCGAGATGGTGGAACTGTTTGCGTGAGCACACAAGTCGGTTGTCCTGTTGGTTGTATTTTTTGTGAGTCCGGGCGAAATGGCTTTGTTCGTAATCTAACATCGTCAGAAATCGTACAACAGATTATATTGTTGCGTCGAAAAGTAAACCGTATCGTTTTTATGGGTATGGGAGAGCCTTTATTCAATTATGACAACTTGATAAAAGCAATCCATATTCTCCGAGATAGATATGGGCTCAACTTTCCAACCGACGGCATTACCATATCAACAGTTGGTCCGGTCGATCAATTAAAAAAATTGCGCGAGGAACATCTTAAAATTCAGTTGACAATATCTTTACACGCAGCAACACAATCTGCAAGAAATCGTATTATTCCTCACATGCGCATATATGCTATTGAAGATGTTGTTAAGCAAGCCTTATCCTATTCTGAAAGGCATAATCGCAAAATTGTCTTTGCGTATTTGCTTTTACCGGGTATAAATGACCGGCCCTCAGATGTAAGACAACTTGCAAAATGGTTTCGGGGCAAAAAAGTTATGATTAACGTGTTACAATACAACCCAACAAGCAATTCAAGAATTAAAGCACCACAGAAACGGGAAATAGTTGCATTCAAACATCAATTAGAGCAAGCAGGACTTGAAGTTACTATGAGAGTTTCTCATGGCAGAGAGATTAACGCGGCTTGTGGACAGTTAGCTAACACATATAATAAATTCAAAAAAAAATGATTAAAAGTGCCAGACGCATAGACGCAGAGCCGATAACGCATTAGGTCAAAAAACCTATGTGTTATCGGCTTTTTTATTTAATATTGCGCAAAAGCCGCTGTTCCCTATTATAGAATGGATTGCGGGTAGTGTATTAAAGTCGCCCTTTTTTAAGGATACGGCGGTATCGGGGAGGTATCGCCGTGTCCATTTTTATTTACTGTAACCCGCCTAATGCTTTGCGGTCAAAAAAAGCTATGCTCCGCAAGCGGGATATTCCGGCTATGAATGTGAACTGTCAATACATTTAGCTACTGCTTACATTTCCTTTGCGCCCGTCCGCGTCTTGCGGACGGGCGCATTTTGCTTTTTTCAACTTTTTTCTGAAAAGCGCACTCAAGAGCCATCTCCCGAACGGGTACGGAGCGAAAGGGGCAGAGAGGACAAGCCCTTAACTCCCGTCCTCTACTCCACGCGGGAAGGAGGTGAACTCTATGGAGCTATCTTCTTCCGACAAGGAAAGAATACAACATCAGTACGACGCATTAGCAAAGAAAACTTTGGTCGGCGAAGCGAAAAGCCACCGCCGCACTCTTGCGAAACGCGCAGCACGCGAAGTTACTTTTTCGGATTTGAGCGAAAGCGAACTCGCGCAGCTTTTCACAACGGACGAATACGAAAGCGATTATTTCCGTTTTCAAGTGTCCGGCTTTGATGTACTCGTCAAAAATGAACTGCTTGCCGAAGCCCTTAACGCTTTGCCCGAAAGGAAACGCGACATTATCCTTTTGTCCTACTTCTTGGATATGAGCGACGCGGAAATTGGCGAACTGCTGAATGTTGTACGCACGACGGTTTTCCGGCACAGGAAATCCGCGCTTGCGAAAATCAAACAGTATTTGGAGGGAAAAGCAGATGATGAATACCGTTAGGAAGTCTGAAAATCTGTTGCCGTTCCCTGTCATTTCCGCAGCGGCAAACGGCGACACAACCGCCATGTGCGCGATCTTGAAGCATTACGAGGGTTACATAGCGAAACTTTGTACCCGCACGCTGAAAGACGACGCGGGCAATACCTATTCCTATGTGGACGAGGAAATGCGTAACAGGCTGCAAGTGCGCCTTATTACCCGCACCCTTGCTTTTCATGTAGGATAATCTTTTAGCCCATGCGGGGAGCGTGTCCCCTTTCCACGCTTCCCGTTATGGGCTATTTGTCGTTCCGTAACAGCACATCGGAAACGGTGTACTGTTACAGGCCGACAAAGCCTATTGTTCCTTGACAAAGAAAGCGGCCTTTGGTGCGCAGCATAACAGGCAACGGGTACATTCCGTCTGTACCGAGCCGGGCGGCGGGTACGCCATGACCGCTTTTCCCCGTTGGGGAAAAGTCGAGCGAGAACTACCGCGCCGTAAAACAAGTTTAGCAGCTTGTGGGCGACGACATACAAGGCGGCACAATGATACTCCCGCGTTGAACACCCTCAAAGTATTGCGCGGCGCACCCATAAGCATGGGCCGGGGTGAAACTCCCGTGAGGTTGCAGCTAACAACCGCCCGTTTTGCCTTTTGACGAATATAGTTTATCCATACAGGAAAAGGAGGTTTTTCTAATGGATAAAAAACAGACAATTACAACCGAACGCAAAATAGGGAAAATCACCTATCTTGTTCAAGCGTTGCCGAGTGAAAAGGCAACCGATACAATCCATAAAAAGATTGAAAAACTCATTGTAAAGGATTTGCAGAAAAAGCCCGGAAATCCGGGCTTTTTAGCGTCCGAGTAGTGCATTAGGCGGCGGGATATGGTATAATGATAGCAACACATTATACCTGTTTATTCGGCTGTCGGAAAGGAGGACTAATGTTACAGTCGAATAAAATCACCGCCCTTTACTGCCGTTTAAGTCAAGAGGATATGCAAGCCGGAGAAAGCGGAAGCATACAGCACCAAAAAATGATACTTCAACGCTATGCGGACGAACACCATTTTTTGAACACAAAGTTTTTTGTGGACGACGGATTTTCCGGCGTGAGTTTTGAGCGCGAGGGGCTGCAAGCGATGTTGCAGGAAGTGGAAGCCGGACGAGTGGCGACGGTTATTACCAAAGACCTCTCCCGTCTTGGCAGAAACTATCTGAAAACGGGCGAACTCATAGAGATTGTATTTCCCGAAAACGGAGTACGCTATATCGCGATCAACGACGGAGTTGACACAGCGCGGGAGGATAACGAGTTTACCCCCTTGCGGAACTGGTTTAACGAGTTTTACGCCCGCGATACAAGCAAGAAAATCCGTGCAGTTAAACAGGCACAGGCGCAAAAAGGCGAGCGTGTCAACGGGGAATATCCATACGGCTATATCCCAGACCCGAACAACCGCCACCACCTTATACCCGACCCGGAAACCGCGCCGATTGTCAAACAGGTTTTCGCTATGTTTGTTAGCGGCGTGCGTATGTGCGAAATCCAAAAATGGCTTGCGGAAAACAAAGTCTTGACGATTGGAGCGTTGCGCTATCAGCGTACAGGACAGGCGCGGTATCAGCGGGCAATGATCGCCCCCTATACTTGGCCGGACAAAACGCTCTATGACATATTAGCAAGGCAGGAATATTTAGGGCATACCATAACCGCGAAAACTCACAAGGTATCCTACAAGTCGAAAAAGACCCGGAAGAACGAAGAAGAACAACGCTATTTCTTCCCAAACACCCATGAGCCGCTTGTTGACGAGGAAACCTTTGAACTTGCGCAAAAGCGGATTGCTACCCGCCACCGCCCGACAAAAGCAGCGGAGATTGATATTTTTTCCGGCTTGCTGTTTTGCGCTGGTTGCAGACATAAGATGTATTACCAACAGGGCGTAAATATCGAGCCGCGCAAGTTTTCCTATTCTTGCGGCGCATGGCGCAACAGGGCAAGGACAGGCAGCGAGTGTACCTCTCATTATATCCGCAAAAACGTACTTCTTGATTTAGTGCTGGAAGATATGCGGCGGGTTTTGCGGTATGTTAAGGAACACGAACAGGACTTTATCTGTAAAGCTACCGAGTACGGCGACATGGAAGCGAGAAAGGCATTAGCGCAGCAGCAAAAGGAACTTTTCAAAGCACAGGCGCGTATGACCGAACTTGACACGCTTTTCCGCAAGCTGTATGAGGACAACGCATTAGGCAGACTGACAGATGAACGGTTTGTGTTTCTAACTTCCGGCTATGAGGACGAAAAGAAATCCCTTGCCGCAAGGATAGACGAGTTACAACAGCAGATCGCAACCGTTACCGAGCGAAAAAGGGATATATCAAGGTTTATTCAGATTGTCGGGAAATACAGCGACATACAGGAATTGACCTATGAAAACGTCCATGAGTTTATCGACCGTATTTTGATACATGAATTAGACCGGGAAACCAACACCCGGAAAATCGAAATCCATTACAGCTTTGTCGGACAGGTTGATACCGAGCAGGAGCCGACGCAAGTTGTCAACCATGACCGCCGCAACATGGTAGATGTAAAAAGTATCGCTATCTAACCCCAGCAAAATTTGCCCCGCTCCATCCGTCGTCAATGTAGAACGTGTAGGGAATCAGGCCATGGTCCTTGGCGTATGCTTCGAGGATGCGTTTTTGATTCTCAATCGACAAGGAATCCCCTGCTCTCTCGTCATCGTGGGAGAGGCGGCAATACAAGGCGGTGATGGGGGCTTGCATGGGTTGCTGTCTTAACATCGTTTCCTCCAATCCGACAGCCCCGCCCTCGCTATTCCGATGGCACCAGTATAACACAGGCCGGGGCGGTTGTATAGTGCTTTTTACTTCCTTACAAGAAAAAGTTTTAAGCTGAGGATTATCGCGGAACTACCGGCAGGAGGTCACGGGCCGGGGCTGATCTGGCAGCGGCTTTCGGCCTCCAGGACTTTCGCCATTTTGTCGGCGGCGGTGTCGGTGGTGTCCTGCTTGAAGTAGCCGGAAACGGTGAGGACGGTGTTGCCCATGCGGATTTCAGTCACGCAGTCCGGGCGGCGGGTGGTTCTGGTCTTGCTGGGGGTGTCGGTCATAGGCGGCTCCTTTCAATTTCTTGTTGTGGACATTTAGAGGGCTGTGTTTAAGGCTTGGAATGATAACATACGGCCCCCTGTTGAGGATGGCCCCAAAGCCCCGTGATACCGGGCTTTTCAAGGGCCTAACCCGTTACATAGCGGCCCGGTGGCGGCGCACCCGCTCACGGGTTTTGCGGCGTTCTTCCTCCTTGGCGCACTCCGGGCAGTATTTGGCCCGGTTGGATTTTGGGATGTACCAGCCGCCGCACAGGACACACTTTTTTCTTTCCCGGCGGTGGAGCAGGGCGGCGCACAGGTTTTCGTCCAGGGGCAGCACCGCCGCCCGAAACCAGCGGCAGATCAACGAGTAGGAAATGCTCTGTGGGCAGACACATTCCTCCCCATCGTCCAGCAGGAGACAGTTGCCGTCCTGGTAGTTGCAGCAGTCATGCACCAGCCGCCGGACGGCTCGGTATTGCTGGTAGGTCAGCCGGACGGCGTTATCGGTCATGCTCGTCCCTCCGCTGGCTGGGCGCACCGTGAAGCACCTGGTCGATGTTCCGCTTGACGGTCAGCAGCTCGTCTGCCTGCCGCTTGCGCTCCTGGTACTCGGTGTACCCGGCGTTTTTCTCGGACATCAGGGCCTCGATCTCCGCCGTCAGCTCCTTGACGGTGGGCAGCTTGGCGATGCCGTTGGCCTTGAAGAAACAAACAGCGGCCTCGGAGAGGAGAAGATCACCTTCATGCTCCTGCCGGTAGGCGGCGCGGGCCTTGGGCGTTTTCTGTGCGGCGAGGCCATCCCGGACGGCCTTGGTGTTCCGGTAGATGATGATCTGCCGCCGCAGCTCCTTTTTTTCTTTCAAGGCCAATTCGATAGGCTTCAGCTTGGCGGAGCTTTCAAGCACAGCGGCATAGGCGGCGGACACAGCGGCGTCCAATTCCTCCGGCGAAGAAAAGCCATACTCGGTGTAGAGGTTGAGCGAGCTTGCCATCTGTTTCAGATTGAAGTTGGAGGCCCAACGCTGGTAGCCAATGCCCTTACCCTCGGCTTTCTTGGCCTCGATGTCCACCATGCGCTGGACGCCCTGGGGCTGGCGAAGCTGCTCCCGGATGCTGGGCTTGGCTCCCAGGCTGGGACGGGCAGCGTTGCGCTCCAGAGCAGCGCCCACGGCGGCGCGGTCAAAGTCGTCCCCCAGCTTGCGGGCGGTGATGGGTTTCGTTCGGTCGGGGGTGAGGTAGGACAACCGGCCCCGGCTCTCCTTGACAGTGATGCCCCGCTGCAACAGCCGCTGGGCAAAGTCCTCGAAGCTGACAGCCACAGCGAGGACGGCTCGGATCTCCCGGCGTAGCTTCTCTTTGTCCGTTTCAAACTTGGTGGGCGGCTTACCCTGGGCGGCGGCTTCGGTGTCCAGAGCAAGCTGCCCTTTCTTCTGCGCCCAATACTCCCGTTCGGTGACACGGTTTTTGCTCCCGCCCAGCAAGTCGATTTGGTACAGCCCCGCCCCCTGGCACAGCTCCATGACCTCGGCCCGGAAGTGGCGCATGGCTGCGGCGGTGCAGCGGTGCTTGGCCCCAGCCTGGGTGTCGCTGGCCCTGTCCATGTACGGCTTGCGCTCCGCCTCGGCCACCCGCAGGGAGTTGATGACGATATGGACATGGATGTTGCCGCTGTGGTTGTGGCCGTCCGGGTGGGTGCAGACCAGGGCCTGGTGTCCGGGGAACTGTTCGGCGCAGAACCGCTCCCCCAACGCCTGGGCCTTGTCCATCGTCAGGCCGTGGTCGGGGCCGTCCCTGGGGTCAAAGGACAGGATGTAGTGGTGGCTTTTCACGTCCTCCCGCCGCTGGTTCTTTCCGTAGCGGAGGTTGGCCCGCATACAGGCCACGGCGAAGTCCTCCCCGCCGCAGTTCAAAGAAGAAATGCGGTAGTCCTGGCGGGGGACAAGCCGCCCGTTTTCGTCCAGGACGGGCCTGCCGGTGAACTCGTCATGCTCGAAGGTGAGGTACTGCTCCGCCGCGCCGTAGTCGGCATTTTTAGAGCTTAAATGTTTCAGTGTTGCCAATGGCTTCACCTACCTCCCGAAGCACCCGAAACTTCAAGGCAGCGAGGTCGGACAGCTCCGCCCGAACCTCGGCGGCGAGGGCATTGTACGGCGTCCCGAACTCGTTCAGATAGCGGGCGATCTGGTTGAGGTTGCCGCCGATCTTCCCGTACTCCCCGGTCAGCCTCCCGATGGAGGCAAGCAGCTCGTCATTGACGGGGGACACGATGATGATGGGCTTGACGGTCGCGCCGGTGATGGCCTGCCGGATAAATTCGGACTGGCTCATGCCGTAGGCGGTCAGGCGCTCCATGAAGTCGGCGTGTTCTTCCTCGGTCACACGGGTCTTGATGATGCGGTCGCGGTGGGGCGTGTTGTAGCGTTTGGACAATAATTTTTACCTCCTATTTTTCAAATTTGCGTCCGGGCATAGTTCCCCCATTGTACTCTTTTCCATATTCAGTTGTCTGGGGGAGGTTCCTGTTTCTAATCCGTGATGAAGAAGTGGGCGTTGGCCTTCGGAAATACATTGAACCCAGGTGGTCAAGACCATCTGGGTTCAAGTGATTTTCATATTCACTTCTTATATCTCACTCATCGTCAAGGCTATTATAGAGCAAAATCACAGTGTTGTCAAACAATTCCAACGTCTACTTTTGTCGAATAGGCACAAGGGCCGGTGCGGATGCACCGGCCCAAGGCGGGTTTGGGGTGGCAACCCCAACAAGTAGCAGACCAGGGGGACAAATGAGCGAAAGCGAAATTTGGGCCACGGGTCGATACTTGCTCTCGCTCTCGCTCTCGCTCTCGCTCTCGCTCTCGCTCTCGCTCTCGCTTCTCTTTACATTGACAACACAAAGCCCATTTGCTATAATATCGCGAAGAAGAACAGCCATGTTGTTCTAATTTCAGTATCGGAGGTATTCATATGGCAAACTGCAAAAACAGAAACAAGTCTTTTAACGGCGCTTTGGGCACTTTAGGAGGCCTTTTCTAAAATCACTGTTAGAAAGGGCTGAGAAGTTTGCCCTTCCTGCGCGGCAGTCGGGCTTGTTTCACAAAACAACCCACTGATTCGTAAAGGAGAATGTAACTTCATGTTTGCTAAAAATTCAAAGGCATATTCTGTCTACCTGCTGTTCCGATTTGTCTTTTCCCTGGCGGTTTCTATGTCCACAGTGCTTTCCATCGTGTACCACCTGGAGGTGGTGCAGCTGGATGCTTTCCAGCTTGTCCTGGTAGGGACGGTTCTGGAGACCTCCTGCTTTCTGTTCGAGATACCCACCGGTGTGGTGGCGGATTTGTATAGCCGTCGGCGCTCGGTGCTGATTGGAATGTTCCTCTACGGCCTGGGCTTTCTGATGGAGGGTGCGCTACCGTGGTTCGCGCCGGTTCTGCTGGCCCAGGTTGTCTGGGGTTGCGGTGATACCTTCATCACCGGCGCTCTGGAGGCGTGGATTGCCTCGGAGGAAGAGGACAAACCCATAGACAAGGTGTTCCTGCGGGGCAGTCAAATGGGGCAAATCGGCGGCGTTCTGGGCGTGGTGCTGGGCACACTGCTGGGAAACATAAACCTGCAAATGCCTGTCATCTTGGGGGGCAGTTTGTGCTTGTTGTTGGGGCTGGTGTTGGTTCGCATCATGCCAGAAACCAACTTCTCCCCTGCTATTGAGGAACGGCAGGGCTTGCTTAAAGACTTTGTCTGCCTGTTCAAGCTCAACCTGGGCTTTGTGAAAGGCGCACCTGTGTTGCTGGCGCTCTTAGCAATCACACTATGCGGGGGACTTGCCAGTGAAGGCTTTGACCGGCTCTCCACCGCTCATTTTCTGGATGACACGGTAATACCCGTTATCGGGCCGCTGAACAGCGTCACTTGGTTCGGTGTTATCAGTCTTATCGGCAGCGGCTTAGGTATTCTGGCTTCTCAGTTGCTCATCGCCCGCATGGAGAAAAAAGGGACTGTCAGCCGAACCAGTGTGGTCATGTCCACCAGCGCCGGGTATATCCTGTGCCTGGTTCTCTTCGCGGTGGGGCGGAGCTTTTGGTTCATGTTGTTGGTGTTCCTGCTGGCGGGGCTTATGCGCACCATCAAGGAGCCTGTGCTGGCCGCCTGGATGAACGACCATGTGGATGAGAAAATGCGCGCCACAGTCTTTTCCACCAGCGGACAGCTGGACTCTTTCGGGCAGATCATCGGCGGGCCTATTGTGGGGCTGGTAGCCCAGCAGGTGTCCATACCCTGGGGGCTGGTCTGTACCGCTTTCCTGCTGTTGCCCGCGCTGTTCTTAGTGCCGGTGGCGGGAAAGAAGCGGGATTGATATGGCATAGTTAAGTTTACTGACGAGCGGGAGATTACTTCCGCTCGTCTTCATTTAGTAGCGCAAAATTTGAGGACTCTTTATTTCCTTATTCGGTATAGCGGAGGCGGCTGTCAATTCGACATAATTTTCTTGTGATACTTTACCGTACATGAGCATTTTCACTTGGTTTATAGCCCATCATGAAATCTTCGTAGGAATAGTTTTGATGGAACTGCACGAACTCAATTCGACTATCGTCTTTTTCTCCCATCATGGACCACGCCAGACGCCTCGCTGCAAATGTCTTACCAACACCGGGAGCACCCTGTAGGATGATATTCTTCTTGTTGCGGAGAACGGCTACAAGTCTCTCATAGCGTTTTTCGGTCATATAAACCTCATTAAGGAAGTCATCCTTCGTATATGTATCAATAGAATCTTCGGCAACCACAGGATTTTCGTCTCGGATCATATCGAGAATGAAATCATACTCGCCTCTGGTAAGTTTAAATAGACTGCCCTGCGGATTCTGAAAATACTCCATACGCTCCAGTTCCGGGCATTCTTTTAGTGTAGCATAGTCAATAGGTGAAGTCAGTCCCTCAACTTTCTCGAAGAACAACTTCTCGCCATCCTGTTCTGCGCTGATACGACCGATCGCAACAATCTGCTTTACCGGATTGGATTCATACCCTATGATCATATCACCGGCTTTTGCGTCAAGGAAGTTCTGGAAGATGCGTCGTTTATTCCCGTTTTCATTATAGAGCGTATAGGATTGAACGTCACCAACGGCAATGTCAGAGAAGCTCCAGATTTTCGGATTCGCATTCAGCCACCAATATCTGCGATCAGCCTCTCCGGAAGCTGTGGCCACATACAATTCGACTTCGCTTAAATCGACTTTATCAAGGGCAGTAGAAAGTTCGTCCCTCAGTTTCCAAACAAAGCTACCATCTTCATCTTTCCCAGCATCACGGCCCGTATAGAGGATGGTCCACCACTGTGTAGAGCCATCTTCTCGTGTGGCTGGAGTGATACCTGTGGACTCACAAACTCTTTTGGCCAGTGCAACAGAACCAGAGTTATAAAAGTTTGGTGTCTCACCGTATTTAACCGCCAGCTGAGTACATGATGCCACGCCGCCGTAATCTTTCATGCGCCTCATAATTTCAAGCGCACTGACTGTAAAGATAGTCCTGTCCTTCAGCAACTTGTCCCAATCGTCGACAGAAAGGCCGGGGTCATAATCAACACCATACCAGCCTGTGGTGGTGTCAACTACTGCATCTTTCTTAGAATAATACCTGCTAATGTAGAAGCCGACATCAATAGTTAACGTTTTCAACTCAGGATCAGAATAGCAGGCGTCCGTTAGCTGTGATTGGAAGATGTTTACTAACTCTGTATCCGATTTCAAATACTCGCTGATCTCATCGTATAGCTTCAGAAAATTGCGAATATTGTCAGCGTAGGCACCTTTTTTGAAGCGGTAATCCGCCTCAAGCTCACTGGCAACTGCCTTCACCTCACTCAATTTGAAAATATAATACTTATCCGGATACCGGAGCCAGAGATAAGTACTGATGGCGTTTTCGTATTGATAATGCTGCCCTGCGCCATTTCCGTACTTCTCCAGTAATATAGAGGATTGATTTTTGAAATCCAGAACACGAGATACTACATCATTGCTCTCATCAAAGAGTGCAATAAACATAGCACGAACTTCCTCTGGGGCAACTTTTGCAAAGCCTTGAATCATTTTTGCCGGGAAGTTATTCATTGACGCTAAGAGATTGCATGTCTTGGAAAGAGAGCGAGTGAGCATATCAGCAAAGTCTTTTGCATTGATATCCCAATTGTCCTGAAAGCACTTAACTGCTTCCCATTTGTATTTTTCGTTTGGCCACTGCTCAGACACAAAGACCTTTTTGTACTGTACAAGGACCTCTTTTAACCGAAATATATCAAACATAAGCTCCCCCCTTTATTTAGTTGGCATTTCGTAGACTTCTGTAAATTTCGTCGGAAAAGATACCAAGCACCTGTCGCTTCATTTCATCGTTGGAGAGCAACAAAGAGAAGAAGTCCTGATTCTGGGAAAGCCCCTCAATCAGTGCATCATCGATATCGTCAAAGTAAGAAAACTCGAAGTCTTTCTGGGTGTTGTTCTTCGCACTCGTCTTCAGCTTGTCCGATTTCATCAAAATATCACGGATCTGGAGCATTGCCTTAACCACAACATCGTTGTCATAGGATTTTCCTGTGCGACTGTTGATCTCGTCAATAATTTCGGACAGCCGTTGTTCCTTATCCTCGGTAAGGCCAAAGTGTTCTGCTGTCGGCAGTTTCACAACCGGTTTTGCCACAAGATTCGGAGAGATGTGTTCTTCTCCTTTTTTCTGCACAAAGTTAGATGCCTGAATTTTCCCGTCCAGGTTAAATCCAGCGCCTGGATGCTTGATGTTGATATATGCAAGAAGATAAGCGATAAAATTATACTTTTTATGCAAGTCATGATCCTCAAAGCAGGACACTTGCAAGAGAAATTCATAGTATCGGACAAAACTACGCATATCAGCGACGGCCTGACGTTGCTCTTCATACTCATAATGATCGAGAAGCTTCTTGCTCTTCTGCAAGAAGAAAGTCAACCGCTGTTTTTGCTTGCTGGTTATCTTTTCGGAGTACAGGATCTCGTTTGCACTGTCGATATCAGCAGGATCAAACAGCGCATAGGCGTCAATCTTAGCCTCCAAATCATAAATTGCACTGGGGGTCACGGAGTTGGACAGGAGCGTGGTCGTGTAATACGGCGCAAACGCAACCTTCATATCTTCGTAGCTGTTCACGAAATCCAAGACAAAAGTCTTTTTATCATACGGCGGGCAGATACGGTTTAAACGGGAAAGCGTTTGGACCGCATTCACACCCCGCAACTTTTTTAGCACATACATGGCGCAGAGCTTCGGCTGGTCAAATCCTGTCTGATATTTATTGGCAACCAGCAAGACCTGATAGGCATCCGTGTCAAATTCTTTGGGAAGCTGATCTTCTGGGAAGCCATTCAGGGACGCTTCTGTGTATTCGGTCTCATCATCTGGCAGCTTCACTTTGCCGGAGAACGCCACTAGGGCGTGGATACCCTCATATCCTTTTTTCGTGATGTAGTCCTCAAATGCCTGACGATACTTCACAGCAGCTTGGCGGGAGGCTGTGATAACCATTGCCTTGGCCTGTCCGCCCAGCTCATGCATGACAGTTGTGCGGAAATGCTCAACAATGACCTCAATGCGCTGGGCAATGTTGGTCTCATGTAATTCCACAAAACGGGCAATTTGGCGCTTAGCGGCGTTGGTCTTACAACGAGGATCGTCTTCAATCTCTTTGTTGATCTGGTAGAAGGTTGAGTATTCCGTGTAGTTCTGTAATACATCCAGAATGAAGCCTTCCTCGATGGCCTGCTTCATAGAGTAAACATGGAATGCCTCGCGCTGACCTTTGGTATTTAGGCGGCCAAACAGTTGAATGGTAGTGGGCTTCGGTGTGGCGGTAAAAGCAAACATAGAAACATTGGCTTGCTTGCCGTTGCGCTTGATTTCATCGGAGATCATATCTTCCACGTCTGCATCTATCTGCTCACCGGAGCCAAGGGACATGGTCACTGCTGCCATGTCTTTGCCAGCAGTGGAAGAATGGGCTTCATCAATAATCACAGCAAACCGCTTATTTTTCAGGTCCTTTACACTGTCCACGATATAGGGGAACTTCTGAATGGTAGTTGCAATGATTTTGGTATTGCCATTTAACGCAATTGCCAGATCAGCCGAGTTACACTTATCGTCCATCACGCGGATAAGGCCGGCTTTGTGCTCCATTCCCATGATAGCTTTCTGCAGCTGGCGGTCTACCACCACGCGGTCGGTCACAATGATGATGTTGTCAAATATGATCTTGTTGTCAGCATCATGCAATGAACTCAAACGATGAGCCAGCCACGCAATGGAGTTTGTTTTGCCGGAACCGGCGCTGTGCTGAATTAGGTAATTCTGTGCGGTACGGTTCACGCGGACATCGGTGAGAATTTTACGAATGACATCCAGCTGATGGTAGCGGGGAAAAATGAGATTTTCAGACCGCTTTATCTTGCCGGTCTGGTCATCGACTTTCTCCTTCACCTCAACAAAAATGAACTTGCTGATAAGATCCAGGATGGTATCTTTCGTCAGAATGTCTTCCCACATATAGGATACGCTGTATTTATCCTCAAAAGTAGGATTCCCTGCACCAGCTGTCACCCCCTCGCCGTTGCCCATGTTAAAGGGCAGGAAGAATGTGGCGTCCCCGGCCAATTTGGTGGTCATATAGACCTCTTCCAGATCCATCGCAAAGTTTACAAGACAGCCCGCCTTAAACAGGAACAGACGGGTCTTGGGGTTTCGCTCAGTCCGGTACTGGTAAATGGCGTCCTGATAAGACTGTCCAGCGATGTTACATTTGAGTTCAAAGGAGATGATGGCAAGGCCGTTCAGGAAAATAACTACATCGATGCGTTCTTTGTCGCTGGCCCAGACCTCCTCCATGACAGAGAAGATATTTTGGCCGTATTTGCGCGTCAGTTCCGGGTTGAAGGTGGTGGCAGGCTTTGTGTACATCAGTTCCAACTTTTGATTGGAGATCTCAATACCATGCTTCAGCACCTCAATCAGGCTGCCACGGGCTTTGGTGGTTTCTGCATTGATAAAGCTTACGATGGTATCCTCCAGATCGTCCTTGTATATTTTGCGCAGGTACTCCATCGTATCCGGTTGGGTATCGTTCAGGAATTTGAATAGCATTTCCCGGTCAACGGCGAACCGGCGGTCAAAGTTGGCGGCCTTGCGGATGACATAACCATTGTCCTGAGACAGCCGCTCCAGGAGGAACTTTTGATAGTCTTTTTCGGATAAAACATTCGTCATTGCACAGGCACCTCCTTTTTCCCAGTCACATACTCGTAGATAAGCGATTTTTTGTAAGCTTCCAAAACAGTTAGCTGTTCTTTTTTCTGATCGCTGATACTGTCAATTTGTGAGCATTTCATGTCTAAATAAGACGCGATATCTTCCTGCTCAGACAGCGGGGGCTCATAAAGCGGAACCTGCGCAAAGTTTGAAAATCTCAAATCCTGTCCGTCTCTAATGAAATTACAAGTACCCTGTAACGCATTTATGTACGCCGAGGACTTAAACAACCATTTGTAAAAACGTGGACAGATTGGTTTATTTGCCTTCAAAACGACATAATGCCATGTGATACATCCTGTAGTCTCGCTCATCTCAAGGCCACCTTGAAAACTGCGTAGACTGATGACAAAATCGTATGGTTCAACATGCTTCCAGTTTTCTAACCCCTGATTGGCAAAAACAATTTTAGAATTTTCACGTTCCATGTACTCTTGCTGAGTAATAATGCCATGCTTCTGACTGGCTGTGAGCTGCTGGTCACCTTCACATTTTCTCTTGTCTGAATTATGAAACAAATACTTGGAAGGGATTATTTTCCAGTGCGCTGGCATTTGTTCTATCCATGAAATCTGGTGGCATGCCATCTCCACATCAGGATTCAGGCCCTTGGTGATCGCTTCGGTAATGACGGAGCGTTTGTATTGCTCCAGGGTGTCGATCTGGGTCTGGATATCAGCAGCAAGAGCATCAATTTCGGCACATTTAGCGTCCAAAAAATTAGCGATATTCTGTTGCTCTAATAAATCAGGAAGCAGATAGTCAATTTCACGTAGTTTTTTCCAATTTGTATCGCAGGTTCTTACTCTTATACCGGTAGATAAAGATAGAAACAGCCCACAGTAAGCCATAGAACGCATCAAATACATTATGTATTTTTTGCATTCGGTGGTATTCAAAACGTTAAGTACCGGTGTTGCTTTGCCTCTAGAATCAGATATTCCAATAGCACCAGCAAAGCCATCCATTCCGTGTACAATAAGGTCACCTACATCAATGCCTTGATAACCAGTTTCGGTTAAAGAAACAGTAAAACCATCCTCCCTTCGATTGGAACGTAGCGTAACTTCACCATCTCGAAAACAAGTAATAATCTCGTCTGTCTCCCTCGCTGGTTTATTGAGTAATGAAATAAAATATTTTCCTTTATTAATTCGCCAAGTGCTCGGAATTTGCCCGATCCACTCAATCCTGCTATCCTTCATCTCTCTCATACCACCACCGCCTCACTCAAACAGCTTTGCCACACGCTCAGATACCGAAAGCTCCAGCTCCATAAACTTCGCCTCCAGTTCCTCACTGGGCACAGGTTGCTGGTATTTATAGAAGTAGCGGGTGAAGGGGATCTCCGCACCGGTTTTCACAACGGGCTTCTTGGCATCCAGATTCTCCTCAAAAAACGCCACGGCATCTGGAATATGGGGTAACACCTCGCGGGCCATGTAGTCCTCGATGCTCTCGTCCCACTTCACGATCTCGGTGTCCTTAGTTTCCTTGTCATAGAGCACATTACCTTTACGGTCACGCTGAATTTCAGCGGACTTATCCATAACGGAAAGGCCATCGGCGATTTTCTCCAGCAGTTTCTTGTCTGCCGTCACATTCGTCAGCACCTTGGTAAGCACTGGCATGAATGCCACCGGAGAAAGATAAACCTGAGCAGATATTGCATCACTCAAGGCGGCGACAATGGCTTCATAGACGGGCTGGTTGTTCTGATAAGCCTCCAGCTTTTTCAGCTCTTTCCCGGTAAGTTCCTCGGCATTTTCCAGTTCATCTACCTTTGCCTGGTCATACAGTGAGGACAGAGACCCCTTGGAGAGCATGGCCTCAATGCGTTCGGCGGTAATGGCGTAGCTACGCTGGAGTGGCTGCATTACTACATACTCCCGGTAGATAAACTCCTGGTTAGGATAAATTTTGCAGTATTCGTTCTCAGCAAAGTCAGCATACAGCTTTGTGATGGCCGTTCGGTCTTCTGGCGAAATCTCGTTTTTCTTATCGCCCAGGGCCTTCCGCAGTTTCTTGGAGAAACTGGACGCATCGATCAGCTGAATTTTACCTTTACGCTCCGGACGCTTATTTTTGGAAAGCACCCAGATATAGGTAGCGATACCCGTGTTGTAGAAAAGGTCTACGGGCAGAGCAATGATTGCTTCAATCAAGTCGTTTTCCAACATCCAGCGGCGGATCTGGCTCTCACCAGAAGCTGTACCGCCGGAAAACAGCGGGCTGCCATTTTCAATGATAGCAGCACGGCCGAAGTTGTCGTCCATCTTATCAATAGCAGATTGCAGGAACAGCATCTGCATATCGCCAGAACCTGGCAGGCCCGCGCCCCAGCGACCATCAAAGCCCTTCTTGTATTCTTCCTGAACAGCAGTCTCTACACCTTCCGCCGCATCCTTGCCGCCCCAAGGAGTGCCAAAGGGTGGATTTTCGATCACGAACCGCATCTTGGTACCCTTAAAACGGTCGGCCTTCATGGTGTCCTGGTAGCAGATGTTTTCTGCATTCTGGCCTTTGATCATCATTTCCGCAAGGCAGATTGCGTAAGATTCCGGATTGATTTCCTGACCGAAAAGCCGTACATCAGCGGTGGGATTATACCTCTTGATAAAGTTGTAGCTAGTGGAAAGCATACCGCCCGTTCCACAGGCCTGATCCAACACAGTAATGACCTTGCCATCATCAAAAATATCATCGCAGCCTTCCGCCAACAGGATATTGACCATCAGCTTGATAATGTCTCTGCCGGTATAGTGATCGCCAGCCTCGGCATTTTCTGAGAACTTTCTGATTAGCTCCTCAAAAATGTAGCCCATCTTCACATTATCAATGGTACGAGGATTTAGATCCAGCTCGGAGAACGCCTTGACCACAGAGAGCAGGCGGTTGTTTTTATCCATCTTATCGATCTGCTTATCAAAGTCCAGGCTGCGGATGATGTCCTGGATGTTTGCAGAAAAGCCTTGGATATAAGCCTTGAAGTTAGCCGCCAGGTGGTCAGAGTCGTTGACCAATTCCGCCAAGTCATACTCACTGGTGTTGTAGAACTGGAAACCGGACAGGCGATACATCGCCTTTGCCGGATAGTTCGGATTTGCCTTGAACATTTCCACGACCTTAGCCTTGGTGGGTGCCAAAGCACACTCAAAGCGACGGATGATGACCATCGGAATGATGACATCCTTATACTTATCACTCTGGTATGTACCACGCAGTTTATTTGCAATGGACCAAATGAAGTTTACCTCAGTAGAAACATCAATGGGCGAGTCATCCCACATTGCATCAATGATATGTTTGTCTGCCATTCCACGTACCTCGTTTTTCATTCTGGTAGTACCATGCTACCCCTACTACATTATAATTCTTGCTGTCCTATAATCAGGATTTTACTCGTTTACCGGTCATCATGTTAAAGTGCTGGCTTTGTCCCAAAGCATCAAAAATCATCTCAAAAACTCGTTTATAGGCTTCCACATCCTCACAGTCCTCAAACATAGTTCAGACCGTCGCTGATACCGTTTGGATTATTGATGTAAGCCAACAAAGAAGATGCTAAGTGATAATTGGTCATATCCGGCTTTTCACCTTCGACCTGGCGTATAAACTTAGTCCGGTTTTCCGCTTTCTCTAGTACAATTTCTCGGAGATCACTTCCTTCGTAACCGCAGAGCTGGAGAAAGTAGTATTCGAGAATGCGCCTCATCACATTCAGAGCGGGAATCGTAGACTTAATGTCTCGAAGCTCGTCCCACAATGCAGCATAAGAGTTCTGTACCGGATTGTAGTTTTCTTCTTCAGTCGGCACCTCCTTACTCTGCCGCTTGCAGAGTTTAACGGTGGAAGTGTTGTCGTTCTTTCGGATCATGTAGAACGACGTACAATTATAATAGCCGACCTGTTGATAAGTGACTTCACGATGGAAATACACATTATGAGTCAGGATGAACAGCTGCTTGATGTAGTCACCTGGGACCTTCTGATTCAGATACTCAGTATTGTTTCGACAAACATTGATCATTTCACGGACAATGGCACTGACGAGGAATAGAGCTGTACTGTCCATACTGGATACCGGATCATCGATGACGACAATCTTTTCTTTCAGCTCCTCACTGGTCATACTGCCACGTACCTGATGATAGAAGTACAGGAATGCGATGAAGTTCCGCTCGCCCTCACTCAGGTTTTCAGCAACGGAACCGTCCTCGCGGATAACCTCGTACACATTCTCAACGCCTTCTTTGGCACGGATGCTAAAGCCTTGGAATCCAGAATCCTTCAGAATCTTATTGATGCTGTCAATAGCGGCCTCGGTGTTTGCATTGTGTTTATTGAGGTTGGAGATTTCTTTTGTCAAATCTCCAATTTCCTTTTTAAGATTCTTCCCGCGCTCGGTTACAACTTCAATTTCTTTCTGTAGGCGAGCGACCTCATCATGATAGCTCTTAATATCATCAGCAAGTACAGATGCAAGGTACTGCATAATCTTCGTTTTGCACTTAGTTTTGCTAGACCTCTTGGCAGAAATGACATCATTATTGGCCTTGATGATCTTGTTGATGTCATCAATCAGAGCGCCAATCTCAAGCAGGAGCGTATCGGTATCTTCAAGGGAAACTTTCTTTGAAGGCTCCTTAACTTTCTCTGCAATACGCTGGCGATTAATCTCAAAATTACTTTCCAGCAAGGCAATCTTTTCCTGATAGGCCTTTAGATCAATTGTAGGCATGACTTCGTTGGTGTTTGCCTGGAGAACCCGGACGATCTCAGCGGTTTCTCTCGCGTATATTGCTTGGAACTGACCGAGGTCACGGACGTCCTGTTGGTACTGAGCATCAAAGGTGGCGGCAATCTCGTCTTCAAAGTTTGCCGGTAGCTTCTGCTGGCAGTAAGGGCATTTCCCACCGGCGGCACCGGCATAATGGGTATGACCGTCACGGACCCAGTCGGATGCTGTGTCACCAAGAGCCTTCATGAATTTTGCAAAAGGCGTATCACTGCTACTGACAATCATCCTGTCGAGTAGGTCTTTTCCGGGAAGACTGCCGTAGGTGGTGGCAGCCGCTTTCTTAAACTCCGAATAAGCTCTGGCCGAATCATCAAAAGCTACATCGTACAGACGCTCCAGTTCCGCCAAATCGTGATCGATGGGGTTAGCTTCTTTAATAATGGCCTCGGCAAAATTCTTCTTTTGCTTCTTGCCATCCATGCACTTATCAAAGCGTTTTCGGATTGTTGCTGTCTTAGTAAAGCAGGTGTCTTGAAACTGTGTAAGTGCAGATTCAAGACCCTCAGTTTTCTTTTTGTATTCATCAAGAGCTGCTAAACGTGCCTCAGATTTCTGTCTTTTCTCATCTGAAAGTTTATCAACTTTCTCTTTAGCTTCGATGTCTTCCTCCCCAAAGATAAAAACACCCTTGAGATCGCCGTAATTTGCAAAGTTGTTGTTAATAAAGTTCTGGTTATAAACGAGTACATCAAAATCAGCAGCTGATTTTCCGTCACCCCACACAATACCATCGTCTTCTTCTATGGCATAGGCAATAGAAGATTTTCCCGCTCCATTGTTGCCATAGAAGAAATTGACGAATGTAAGCTCATTAATGGGAACATTTGAAAAAGTTGCTCTATTGAGCGTAATATTTGTAATTGCAGAAGGAATTTTACGTTGCATTCATCACACCATCCTATCCCTCATTTTGATGTTCAGTCCTGAATTTTCCCTTTACGCACCCATTCATCAACTTCGGAGATTTTGAATTTATATCGTTTGCCAGCCCGGTAAACCGGGAGTTTTCCTTCTTTGATCCATGTACGGACTGTATCCTGGCTGATACTGAGATGCTCAGCGACATCTTCCAGATTAACCCACTTCTCAACCTGCATTTCTTCATATTCGCGACTCATCGTATGACCTCCATTTTATGCGTAACCATGAGCTTAGAGTTTAAATACTCTGTATCCGGCCTTTTCTAAAACCTCCACCAGATTGACTCGCTTAATCGCCCAATGCGTCCGGCTAAGTTCATTATAAGCCTTTGCGCCTCCAATGCAGAGATCCGCAGCGAGGTCTATCAAAACCTGTTGAGGTAATGTATTCAGTTTAGTGAAATATATTTTGATTCCGTTATCCTGCACCTTTATATCTGTTACATAACCGTAATAGGCCATGTGGTCAGGATCAGTCTTTGTAAAATAATGATTCTCGCTACAAAACAGTGCGGGAAAAGTCTTGACGATCTCAATTGCTTCCGGAGTGAGCGCAGCGCACTGTGCTTTCATCTCATCCGATGTACTTTCTGTCAAGGCTCGATTCTTTGGAACCATGAATGTTGCACCGTCATATTGCTCAGTTCCAAGGACAAAGAAATTAAAACAGTCATAGTTGAATGTGACACCTTGTCCAATGACAGTCCCGCTGGCTGGTTGAGTTCCCTGCATAATGAGCACAGTCTGATTCGTTGTAGCATCATAATGTTGAACATACGCAATCTGTGTACTCTCATTTCCATACTGATTCAGATTTGCCTGAATTGGTTGCTGCGGTTGGTTGATTTTGGGGAGGCTTTGTCCCATCTTTGCAATCTGGGTGTCATCACTCATTTCATCAGTCCTCCTGCTTTTTGCTCCTGTAGTAATTCTCAATGTGACCTATCTGAGTCCCGTTGTTGCCATACTGATAGAAATTAAATACGAAGGGATTATTCACGGTCTGTTGAACCGGCTCAGCCTGCACATCTTCAGTGATGACCGTTTCAACTGGCTTGGAATCTGTTTCTGATTTCTCTACATCGTCTGCATAAAAGATCGTCAGATTATCAAGAATTCCCTCACCAATGTGAGCAGTGAATTTTCTCTGACCTCTACCAGCAGATGGACACCACATATCGTAGGTTTTTTTGCCTATGCCGTTATCCTTTCGATTTACAACTACATAATGCCAAACGCCAAGTAAGAATGACGGGAGGCACACTTCTTTAAGGTCGCCAAGTGCGGCCTTTTTCTTTTTTTCACCATTTGGCTCAATATAGAACTCGTCACTGGCTTTGATACTTTGATCTTGCTGAATCAGGTCGACAAGGGCTCGAACTAGATTGATATCCTTATGGATCGTCTTGTTCACATCGAGGAAGTCATTAACAAATTTGATCATTCCGTTTAGGGATGTTTGATAGTCGGTCTTCACGGTCATATCGAAAGCGGTTACAACCTGATCATCATCAAATGGAAAATAGGTGCTGGTCGAAGTTTCGCATCTCTTATAGTTGTTCACTATAGCCCTGAGTTTTTCCTTACCAGGATTTGTATAGGCGGGATTAATTACCTTAATGAGGCCTACCAGAACTTCTGGGTCAGATAGGCCGTCACTGTCGCCCTTGTAATGTTCTCTCGCATTCATTCGTTGCCGGAGGGCTTGCAGCACCAATGTGAAAAAGGTACCTCCACACAAGCAAGGATATTCGTTTGTCGTCACAGGTTGTTCCTCCAATTGACAGTTACTTAACATCAAAATGCAGTGGCAGTTTAGGATATACAACCCATAACAACCCCCACTAAAACACATTATATCTTAAAAAACTGAAATTACAATCCCAGCAATGAACTCGCTATGGCGAGAATATAATCGCTCTTTGCATTGCTGACCTTATAAACCCTATCAACTATGGAAGATGGCCTTACAAACGATTGAATATTGTATGTCCAACAAGGTCGAGGCCTAGATTTCTAAAAAGTTTTCTAATCCGGACATGGCCTGTCCGCTTTAACCTGTATGATTCGGCCATGGAGGTGAAAGGGGGTGAGAGTGTGAGGATCAACGACCGGCAGCAGCAGATCATCAATCTGCTGTGCCAGCGGCGGAGCGATACCGTTCAGAATCTGGCGGCGGAACTCGGCGTCTGCGAACGGACCATCCGCCGTGACATTGAAGAGCTCACACTCACCCACCCCCTTGAGACAGTCCGGGGCCGATATGGCGGTGGGGTAAAGATGGCCGACTGGTACTTCCGGGACCGGCCTAAACTATCCCCCAAGCAGACGGCCCTGCTCAAGCGACTAGCAGTTGGACTGCATGGCGAGGACCTGGATGAAATGAACCATATCCTGGCCCGTTTCGCTTCCTGAAGGAGCGCCCGCCGCTCCACGACACCTTGAAAAGTTCATACCAGCAGTACGGATAACCGCCTGAACAGTTGAGCGTCATGCAGCGCGCGCCATGACACCCAGGGCCTCTGCCCTGGGCCGAGCGAGAACGCCACCTGCATGGGGCGCTATGGCACGCGCTTTTGCAATGACGCTGTTTGGGTACACAATGAGACACCTCGCATGGCCTGCGCGTAAGACAGGCGGCGCTGCCCTGGAGTTGAAAGCAGTAGAGACTCCAGGTAAAAGCCCGTGCGGCTTCTTGCCGGAAGCCGATCCGTACTGTTCCCCATCGTCGGGGGGCGAGCTGCGAATACGACGAGAACAAACAGCAAAACAACTCACTTATTCAAATAGGAGATTTTACAAATGATTAGCTATCATAACAGGCAGGTCGCACATCATGAGATCGACCATATCTTTCAGGACCTCTTCCCAAGCCATGGCATGACGGCCCGGCCCAGCCAGATCGAGTTGAGCCACAAGATGCTGGATGCCATGATTCACAGCAAAATTGCTTTAAGTGACGCAGGAACGGGAATCGGCAAGACCTACGCCTATCTGGTGGCTGGTGTTTCTTTTTCTCGCGCGTTGAGCCGGGAGAACATCCCTTTCCAGCCCATCCTCATTTCCACCTCCAGCATCGCCCTGCAAACGGCGGTAAGGGAGGAATACATCCCGTTCCTCTCCTCTGTTCTTTTGGAGGATAAGTTGATCCAGGCCCCCATCCGGGCGGTCATTCGAAAAGGAAAAGGCCACTATGTCTGTGATGAGCGTCTGATGCGCCGCCTGCGGCAGGTAGACCTGGAACGAAAAAATCCGCTGGCCGCCCAGGCACTCCTCTCCCTGCGGGATCATTTGGACGCAGACCAAGCCCCCCATCTCAGTCAGTATGACCGAAATCGTGTGTGTGTCCCCACGATTTGTGATTGCCGCAGGGATAGCTGCCGGTACCTCTGCTATATGGAAGCCTGCAACTCTGACCGCTATCTGTTTCAGATCTGCAACCATAATCTGCTACTGGCAGATGCCATCCATCGTGGCAGCGGTCACCGCCCCATCCTGCCGGACGTTGCTGCTTTGATTATTGATGAAGCACACAAACTGCCTGAGACTGCCCGACAGATGTTTGGCGTTACCCTGGCAGCCAAGGACATCCGCACGCTGATCCGCACCCTACGGGCGGAACGATATCTGCTGGCATCGGAATCCCTGGCTGATATGGCGTCGGCGCTTCTGAAGCTTATGTCACTGCCTCATGATGGTGATCGCCCTTTTTCGGACTATGTCCGACACATGATAGGGCCAGCCCGAACCCTGGCTACCATTCAGAGCCAGATCGGCGGGGTACTGACACCAACCGCCAAAAAGGAATTGGATCGGATATCCTCCGCAGTCCATCTGTTTTTGGAGGAACGCTCTGACCTGGTATTCTACACTGCGGCGGATGACGATGGCGGCACATTGCTGTGCGCCTCCATCTCCGACCTGACTGCCCAGCTCCAAGCAACACTCTGGTCACAGCCCCAGCCCGTCCTCCTTACTTCCGGAACATTGGCCATAGGTAAAGACTTTTGTCGTTTCAAAGAGGAGGCTGGCCTCACCGGCAACTCTCGGGTGGAGGAATCTGTTTCGCCCTCTCCCTTTGATTACCGGAAAAACTGCCTGCTCTATTTTCCCACGATGCCGCCCAGGCAGCACGAAGCGGACTATTTTGCCAAGCTGGCCGAGGAGATCCGTACATTACTGATCGCGGTCCACGGCCATGCGTTGGTACTGTTCACTTCTTATGCAGCCATGTCCGCTGTGAAGGATCGTTTGAAGCAGCACCCCCTTCCATTCCCGCTGTTTACCATGGGACGGAACGCCCCGCACACCATGGCCCAGTTCAAGGCGGCACCCGGAAGCGTCCTGTTTGCCACCGGCGCCGCCTGGGAGGGTTTTGACTTTCCCGGAGACTGTGTCTCTTTGCTGGTCATCCCCCGACTACCGTTCCAATATCCGGACGCCTTGCAAGAAAAAAAGAGAGAGGCATATCCTGATCTCCGCACGTTCATCCGGGCCGTGGCTGTGCCGGAGATGCAGATCAGACTTAAGCAGGGGTTCGGACGAGCCATCCGCTTGGAGACTGACACCTGTGCCATCGCCATTTTGGATGAACGAGCCGCCAAGGGCAGCCGTTACTTCCGGGATGTTCAATCCGCGCTGCCGGAAATGCCTGTCACAAGCAGCATCTATGCGGTAGAACGGTTTATCCGGCGGGTCAAGGATGAGAGCTACTTTGAGGAGGCTGCGTGATGGAGATCCGAAACGAACTGCGTTACCTGTTATCGGTGGGTCTATGGGAACGGATGGCTGCAGACGGCCTGCTGACCAAAGAAGAACTGGCCAGAGCCAAACGGTTGTCTGCAGAACGATACCGGCCCGGAACTGTTTGGGAATAGTGCTGGCTATTCCCGCAGGGGTGTGGTATGGTTTCGTTGCCGAAAAAGATGGAAGGAGGCGAATGAGAAATGGCTGAAGTACAAGTGATCCCACCCAAGGCAGCGAGACCAGACACCCTGCGGGTAGCAGCCTATTGCCGTGTCAGCTCCGACTCTGCGGACCAGCTCCACTCCTACGCCGCCCAGATCCGGGCCTATACGCAGGCGATCAACGCCCACGATGGCTGGGATCTGGTAGACATCTACGCAGATGAGGGCCTGACCGGCACGCGGATGGATAAGCGGGAGGACTTCAACCGCCTGATGGCAGACTGCCGGAAGGGCAAAATCGATAAGATCGTGGTCAAGTCCATCTCCCGATTTGCCCGGAACACCCGTGACTGCCTCGCCACCCTGCGGGAACTTTCCTCGCTGGGTGTAACCGTCAAGTTTGAAAAAGAGAATATCGACACTGGAACGCTCACCTCAGAACTGATGGTGAGCGTTTCCGCTTCTCTGGCCCAGGAGGAATCCATCTCCATCTCCAAAAACCAACGTATGAGCTATCAGCGCCGCATGGAGCGCGGGGAGTTTATTACCTGCTCCGCACCATTTGGATACCAAATCGTTGATGGTAAGAATCTTACAATCGTAGAGGATCAGGCAAAGATCGTAAAGTGGATTTTTGCAGCCTATCTTAGAGGATATAGCTCCGAGTGGATTGCCCAGGAGTTAAGTGAGAATGGGCCTGCCCCCCTTCATGGTGGGCAAAAATGGCATCAGCAGACCATTCGAAAGATCTTAACAAACGAGAAATACATTGGAGATGCCCTCTGCCAGAAAACCTACACAACCAACACATTTCCATATCGCAGGAAAGATAACCATGGCGAGGCGGATCAATATTATGTAGAACATACCCACCCTGCCATTATCAGCTATGAGGACTTTCAAAAAGTTCAGGAACTGCTGAAGCGGCGGGCAGAACGGCAGTCGATTCCACATGATCAGACCCCGCTTGCTCGGAAGATCATCTGTGGGCAGTGTGGGACGCTGTACATGCGGAGAATTTCGAAAGCTGGATACGTCTCCTGGGTATGTCGCAAGCATGACAGAAAAGCCGCCGACTGCCCCAACGGACGGATCAGCGAGGACAGCATCCATGCGGCATTCCTCCGGATGTATCGTAAGCTTCGCACCCATGACGGCATCGTGCTGTCACCTGTGCTGAGGCAAATGGATACTTTGTCAGATGCCCTGCACCGCGGCAACCCGGCCATGCTGGCGGTCAACACAGCCATCGCCACGGCATCCGAGCAGAGTTATCACCTCACAAAGCTGCACACGGCAGGTCTCCTGGACAAGGCTGCCTTATCCGCAAAGCAGGCGGAACTCAACGCCAAGCTGACAGAACTACGACGGGAGAGGCGAAAGCTGCTTTGCAATGAGGATATTGATGAGCAGGTCGATGCAATTCGCCTGACGATTGATACCATCCGGAACGGACCAGAGACTCTGTCCAGCTTTGACGAAATCCTGTTCACCAAGCTGGTGGAACGAATCGTTGTAGATACCCAGAGCACCATCCGCTTTCAATTATATGGCGGATTTGAATTCCAAGAGACGCTGGAGGCGTAGGCAATGGCAAATCGGAAGATATTGTATGGCTACCAGATCATACACGGCGATCTGGTCATCCAGGAGGAGGAACGACTCACTGTTCAAAATATATTTACCACCTATCTGGCCGGGTTATCCTATCAGGCACTGGCAGACCGGATGAATGCGGACAACATCCCGTTCTCTCAGGAATCGCCGCTGTGGAACAAGCACAAAATCAAGCGAATGCTGGAAAACTCTCGCTATGCCGGGGGAAATGGATACCCACCCATTATTGACCAAGATACCTTCCAGCAAGTGCAGGAAAAGATCTCAGAAAAGACAAGTGGGAAGTTTCCACGCCGGACGGAATCGGATGGCTTATGGCAAAAGCTGCGAAGCGGATGCTGTCAGACTCGCCTGCTCCGAACCGGAGGGCCAATCGGGCATACCGGAAACGTCCATCTGAAATGTTCTGCCTGCAGAAACGCATTTGTTGTCGGGAAGGAGGAACTGCTTGCGCAGACGGCACGGCAGCTTGCGGCACATGAAAAACCCATATGTAAGCCATACGCGCCCTCTGCGGAGGCTGTTCGCCTGGCCAATGCCATTAACCGGGCGTTGGAACAGCCAGGAGACGGTAAGGAGGCTCTCTCCCACATCCTGCAAGGGGCAGCTGCCCGGTATGCCTGCTGTGATGATGGTGTGGATACGGCTGTAAGCCAAACGCAGCCCGACCAAATCGACTGGGAACGCTTCGAACGAACGGTCTCCCATATCATAATCGGAACAGATAACGCAATCACCGTACACTTCTGATTAGGAACAGAAAGGACAGCAAAATGGAACAATCATCACTGGAACGCACCATCCACCGCATTCCGGCATCACGGTCCAATGTAGCAAGCAACAAGACGAGGCTCCACGGCAGGCAGCGGGTGGCGGCTTACTGCCGGGTCAGCACCGACAGTGAGGAGCAGATCAACAGCTACACCGCCCAGAAAGCCTACTACACCCAGAAAATTGAGGAGTCCCCAGATTGGGAACTGGCGGGGATCTTCGCGGACGAGGGGATCACCGGGACCAGTATGAAGAAGCGAAAAGAATTCAACCGGATGATCACCGCCTGCAAGCGGGGCGGGATCGACCTCATCCTCACAAAGTCTCTCTCCCGTTTCGCCCGGAACACCGTAGACTGCCTGGAGACGGTGCGGATGCTGAAGGCCAGGGGGATCGGGGTCATCTTCGAAAAGGAAAATATCAATACGCTGACAGAGTCCAGCGAGTTCCTCATCACTCTGTTCAGCGGATTTGCCCAGGCCGAGAGTGAATCACTCAGCTCCAATATCCAGCTGGGTATCCGGATGGCAATGAAAGAAGGAAAGGTCAACTTCCACTACAGATCCATGCTGGGCTACCAAAGAGGAGCGGACGGTAAGCCGGAGATCGTACCGGAGGAGGCCGAGGTGGTGCGGCGAATCTTCCGCCGGTACCTGGAGGGCTGCAGTGAGGGCCAGATCCAGAGAGAACTTACCCAGGATTGGATCGCCACCGCAAAGGGTGTCAAGGCATGGTCCCATCAGATCGTGCATAACATCCTCACCAATGAAAAGTATGCGGGAGACGCCCTGCTGCAAAAGACATTCACCACAGACTGCATCAGCAAAAAGGTCAAGAAGAATACCGGCGAGTTGCCGCAGTATTACATCAAGGACAACCACCCTGCTATTATCCCGCGGGACATCTACCAGCGGGTACAGGAGGAGATGGCACGGCGGACCAGCAAGCGAAAGATTCTGCAGAAAAGCGGAAAAACAGAACAGGGCAAATATTCCGCCAAGTATGCGCTCAGTGAGCGGCTGGTCTGTGGTGAGTGTGGTTCCCCCTATAAGCGGTGTACCTGGGCCAGGAACGGCGTCAAACGGATCGTCTGGCGGTGCGTCTCCCGGCTAGAATTCGGGAAAAAATACTGCCATAACTCGCCTTCCATGGCAGAGGACAAGCTGCATACCGCGATCCTCACGGTGCTTAACCGGGTAGTCGAAGCAAGCGATGGCCTGCAGGATGAACTTGCAGAGACGCTCCGAATGGTATGTACTCCGGAAGGGGACGGGAACAACTTGATGGAATTAGAACGCAACATGGAAGCACTTACCACACGGCAGAATACACTGTTGGATCAGGTATTGGCCCACATGGATGACCTGACACTAACAGAGCAGCTCAAGGCCCTGTTGGAAGAAAAGCAGCACCTGCAGACACGGATTGATGCAGCGAAGAAGGAGGCAGCCAACAGAATCAACGAGGACTCACGTATGGCAGAGTTAGCAGCTTACCTGGAGGAACACCTCAGTGGCTTCCAACAGTATGATGACGGGATCGTTCGGCAGTTGGTTGAGCGGATCACCGTAGTCGACGCGGAAACGATTCGAATCAAATTCCGATACAGTGATGTAGAGATCGAGCAGGCCATGTGCTAAAATGGAAACAAGGAGCAACTACTTATGGAAATATTCATTACAGGGGATACACACGGAGATTTCCGCCGCTTCCGCCCGGACATCTTCTACGAGCAGGAACACATGACCAAGGAGGATTTGGTTCTGGTCTGTGGAGACTTTGGTGGAATCTGGTACGGTGATCCACGGGATGATGCAGGACTGGACTGGCTGGATAGTCTGCCCTACACCACGGCCTTCGTGCTCGGGAACCATGAAAACTATGACGCCTACAAAGGTTATCCCAAAGAGGAGTGGCATGGCGGACAGATCCAGAGGATACGTCCCTCCGTCCTGCATCTCATGCGGGGCCAGGTATATGAGCTCAACGGCAGGAAGTTTTTTACCATGGGCGGCGCATCCTCCCATGATATCCAGGATGGTATTCTGGAGCCGGACGATCCAGACTTCGAGGAAAAGTTTCAGCAACTCGAACAGCGCGGTGCGCTGTTTCGTGTGAACCATCGTTCCTGGTGGGCCGAGGAACTGCCTAGCGAAGCGGAATATCTGGAAGCCAGAGCAAATCTGGAGCGTGTCCACTGGAATGTGGATTACATCATCAGCCACTGCTGCCCCTCCAGCATACAGGATGTGTTCAGCGGAGGAATGTTCAAAAAAGACGCACTGACCGAGTTCTTCGATGAAGTGTGTCAGAGATGTACCTTCCGGTATTGGTTCTTCGGCCACTACCACAGCAACATGGTGATCGAGAAAAAGTATGCTATGCTATATGAGCAGATCATAAGACTGAAGTAAGAAAGAGGGCTGTGCTGACGCATGGCCCTTTTTTCCTATCCTGTTTGCACATGGCTTTGTCAGTATGTCAATATGGGGGTTCGGAAATGGCTTGAAAAAAGCGCAGAAAAACAAAAATACAAGATGCGCAAAACCGCGAACCCATTGAGCCGCAAGGCTTTCCGGGCTGTATCTTTTTCGGCAACAAAAGACAAAAAAGAAAGACACGACGTACGTCGTGTCTTTCTTTTTTTACTCCAGCCTCCACGGGTGACCTCCACATTTCTGAATTTTAATACCTAGGGCTTGTTTGAAAAATGTCGACATGCCCAATCGACGGGCCTTTTGACCACTGGACGGCGCAATTTTTCCTTGAAATCCGTCAGGATTCCTGCGAAAAAATTGCTTGCCAGCGGCCCAAAATTCCTCGCCGCTGGACACATCGCCAATTTTCAAACAAGCCCTAGGCAAGCTGAATTTGCCTTTTCCGTTTTTGTCCCCCGGACCTTCCATTTCCCGTTCCACCTCCGGTTGACAAGGCGGGCAAAGGATGTTACGATAAACTTGAAATTCTGGAAGGTAAACGGAAGATGTCGGGGGCACACCGCCATCTTCCTCTCTCTTTTCCAGCCGAAGTGTATAAAGGAGTGTGTGGATGTGGAAGTGAAGTCGGATATTGAAATCGCACAGGCCTGTGCGATAAAGCCCATTCGGGACATTGCAGCCGTGGCCGGTGTGGACGAGGAATACCTGGAGTACTACGGAAAATACAAGGCCAAGATCGATCTGAAGCTGCTGGACGACCGGGCGGACCGCCCCGATGGAAAACTGATTCTGGTGACCGCCATCAATCCAACCCCGGCGGGCGAAGGCAAGACCACCACCACGGTGGGTCTGGCGGACGGCATGCGCCGCCTTGGCAAGAATACGGTTGTCGCCCTGCGGGAGCCTTCTCTGGGGCCCGTCTTCGGCGTCAAGGGGGGCGCGGCTGGCGGCGGCTACGCCCAAGTTATCCCTATGGAGGACATCAACCTCCACTTTACCGGCGACTTCCATGCTATCGGCGCAGCCAATAACCTTTTGGCCGCCATGCTGGACAACCACATTCAGCAGGGCAATATTCTGGACATCGACGTGCGGCGTATCACCTGGAAGCGCTGCGTGGACATGAACGACCGCCAGCTGCGCAACATCGTGTGCGGCCTGGGCGGCAAGGTCAACGGTGTTCCCCGGGAGGACGGTTTCGACATCACCGTGGCCTCGGAGATCATGGCCGTCCTCTGCCTGGCCGACAGCCTCACCGACCTGAAGGCTCGGCTGGGCCGGATGGTGGTGGCCTACAGCCGCTCCGGCGCCCCCGTAACCGCCCACGATCTCAGGGCCGAGGGAGCTATGGCCGCCCTGCTCAAGGACGCCATCAAGCCCAACCTGGTGCAGACACTGGAGGGCACCCCCGCCTTCATCCACGGCGGCCCCTTTGCCAACATTGCCCACGGCTGCAACTCCGTCATGGCCACCCGGGTGGCCCTCAAGATGGGCGACTATGTGATCACTGAGGCCGGCTTCGGCGCCGATCTGGGCGCGGAAAAGTTCCTGGATATTAAGTGCCGTCTGGCCCGGCTCCACCCCGATGCGGTGGTGGTGGTGGCTACTGTCCGCGCCCTCAAGCACCACGGGGGCTGCCCCAAAGCCGAGCTGGGGAGTGAAAACCTGGCCGCCCTGGAGGCCGGCCTTCCCAACCTGCTCCAGCACGTGGCAAATATCACCGAGGTCTACGGCCTGCCCTGTGTGGTGGCCGTTAACCGTTTCCCCACCGACACCGAGGCGGAGCTGGAGCTGGTGGAGAACCGCTGCCGCGCACTGGGGGTGAACGTAGCCCTCTCCGAGGTGTGGGCCAAGGGCGGCGAGGGTGGCGTTGCCCTGGCCGAGGAGGTCATCCGCCTCTGCGATGCGCCCAACCACTTCACCTTCTCCTACGAGCTGGACGCCTCCATTGAGGACAAGCTGGCCGCTATCGTAACGAAGGTCTATCACGGCGACGGCGTGGTGCTCACCCCCACCGCCCAAAAGCAGGCGGCGGAGCTCACTGAGCTGGGCTTTGGCTCCCTGCCCATCTGCATGGCCAAGACTCAGTACTCCTTCTCTGATAACGCCGCCCTTCTGGGCGCGCCCAGGGGCTTCACCATCACGGTACGCAATATTAAGGTGTCCGCCGGCGCCGGGTTCCTGGTCGCCCTCACCGGCGACATCATGACCATGCCCGGCCTGCCCAAAGTGCCCGCGGCCGAAAAGGTGGACGTAGACGAGAACGGCAGAATCTCCGGCCTGTTTTGAGCCCATTGAAACGGCAGATAGGCGGCCGTAGGCCACCTATCTGAATCATGAAGGAGGGATTGCGAATGAATACCGCGGAACAGAGCTGCGGCGCGTTTCTGGACGCACTGGCCTCCAAGGCCCCCGTCCCCGGCGGCGGAGGGGCTTCCGCCTTGGCGGGCGCCCTGGGCGCGGCCCTGTGTACCATGGTTGGCAACTACACCGTGGGCAAGCAAAAATACGCCGCAGTGGAGGAGGATGTCAAGGCCCTGATGGCGCGGGCGGAGGACCTCCGTGCCCGTTTGCTGGGCCTGGTGGATACCGACGCCGCCGCATTTGAGCCCCTCTCGCGGGCCTACGCCATCCCGAAGGAGGACCCGAGCCGGGGTGAGGTGATGGAGCGTTGTCTGCGAGACGCCGCCGCCGCACCCATGGAGATCCTCCGGCTTTGCTGTGAGGCAATTGACCTTCACAGTGAGATGCTGGACAAGGGAAGCGTGATGGTGCTCTCCGATGTGGGAACCGGGGCTGTTCTATGCTGGGGTGCCCTCTATGGGGCATGGCTCAACGTGAAGGTGAATACCAAGAGCATGGCCGACCGGCCGTATGCGGAGGCCATGAATGACGAAGCTGACGGCCTTGTGGAGCAGTACTGGAAGCGCGCCGAACAGATCTATGAGTCGGTGATGGGGAGGTACACCTGATGGCAGAGCTTTGGAAGGGGGCGCCAGTGGCCGCCGCGCTCACCGAACGCCTGTGCGGACAGGCGGAGAGGCTGCGGGCCCGCGGCATTTCTCCCACCCTGGCCATCGTCCGGGTGGGAGAGCGGTCGGAGGATCTCTCCTACGAGCGTGGGGCCTGCAAGCGCTGTGAAATGATCGGAATTTCTGTAAAGCATTTTATCCTGCCAGTCAATTGCACCCAGGAGGAACTGCTGACGGTCATCCGCCGGATCAACGAGGACGGGGCCATTCACGGCTGCCTCCTTTTCCGTCCTCTGCCCAGACACTTGGACGAGGCGGCGGTGTGTGCCGCCCTCTCCCCCGTCAAGGATGTGGATGGCATCACCAGCGGTTCCCTGGCCAGTGTATTCTCCGGTGACGGGCAGGGTTATCCCCCCTGCACCGCTCAGGCCTGCCTGGAACTGCTAGACTACTATGGTTTTGAGCCTACCGGCAGGCGCGCCGTGGTGGTGGGGCGCAGTCTGGTCATCGGAAGGCCGGCAGCTATGCTGCTGCTGAACCGGAACGCCACCGTCACCCTCTGCCACACCCGCACCGCCGATTTGGCGGCCGAATGCCGTCGGGCAGAGCTGCTGATCGCCGCCGCTGGAAGGGCCGGGATTATCGGTGCCAACTGCCTCTCCCCCGGCCAAGTGGTCATCGACGTGGGTATCAATGTGGACGCCGCCGGCCATTTGGTGGGTGACGTGGATTTCGCTGCGGCCGAAGCCGTGGTGGGTGCCGTTACCCCCGTCCCCGGAGGCGTGGGGGCCGTGACCACCTCCGTGCTGGCCCGCCACGTGCTCGATGCCGCCGCAAAGTCCGCGGACATTTCCCTGTAGTGCAGGCGGCCGCCGGCGGAGCGCCGGGCTGTACTCTATCAAACAGAAAGCCGTGATCGTACCGCATGGATGAAACCGACCAGAACCGTCTGACCGAAGGCAGTGTGCCCCGGAAGATGCTGGCCTTCGCCCTGCCTATTTTCCTCAGTAACCTGTTTCAGCAGCTCTACAACGCCGTAGACTCCCTGATTGTTGGCAATTTCATCGGCAGCACCGCTCTGGCGGCGGTGGGCTCCTCCGCCAGCATGATTATGCTGCTGGTAGGGTTTATTAACGGAGTCTCCCTGGGTGCCGGGGTGGTTATTGCCCGCTTTTACGGCGCCGATGACCGGGAAAATCTCTCCCGCGCCCTCCACACCACCGTAGCGCTGGGCATCGCGGCCGGGCTTGTGCTCACCGTGGTGGGCGTTCTGCTGACCCCCCAGATTCTGCGCTGGATGGGCACACCCGGCGATGTCATCGGAAATTCCATTGCGTATTTTCGAGTGTACTTTCTAGGCTCCAGCGCCGTAGTGCTCTACAATATGTGCGCCAGCATCCTCCAGTCTGTGGGGGACAGCCGCAGTCCCATGAAGTATCTGATTTTCGCCTCCCTCACCAACGTGGTATTGGATCTGTTGTTCGTGGCCGTCTTCCGCTGGGGCGTGGCCAGCGCGGCTCTGGCCACCATCCTCAGCCAGACCCTCAGCGCCCTCCTGGCTTTCCGCAAGCTCACCCACACCGGGCACAGCTACCGCCTGTCCTGGCGGCAGGTACGCTTTCACGGCGATATGCTTCGGCAGGTCGTCTATCTGGGTATTCCCTCCGGCGTTCAGAACTCGGTCATCTCCCTGGCCAACGTCATCGTCCAGGCCAACATCAACGCCTTCGGCTCGGCGGCCATGGCGGGCTGCGGTGCCTACAGCAAAATCGAGGGCTTTGCCTTTTTGCCGGTCTCCTGCTTTTCCATGGCCCTGGCCACCTTTGTAAGCCAGAACATCGGGGCGCGGCGCTATGACCGGGTCCGCTCCGGCATCCGGTTCGGGCTGCTGTGCAGTCCCCTGCTGGCCGAGGCCATCGGGCTGGGCATCTTCGTCCTCTCTCCCCTGCTGGTTGCCGCCTTCAACAGCAGCCCGGAGGTCATCGCCTACGGCGTGGCCGACGCCCGGACCGTCAGCCTGTTCTACTTCCTCCTGGCCTTCTCCCACTGCTGTGCAGGCATTCTCCGGGGGACCGGGCGGCCAATCATCCCCATGGCTATCATGCTGGCCACCTGGTGCGCCCTGCGCATCGCCTACATCACCGCCGTCACCCATTTCATTCCCGATATTCGGGTGATCTACTGGGCCTATCCGCTGACCTGGTTCCTGGGCGGCCTGCTGTTTGCCGTCTGCCTTCTCCGGCTCCGTTTCCCCTCAGATGCCGCACTGGAAACGTACAAATAAAATAGAGCTGGTATCCGGAATGGATACCAGCTCTTTTGTTTACTTGTTCAGTGCTTTCTGCTTTTTCATGCTGCGGTTCCAGATCATAATACCCACAATACCGATGAGCATAATGATACCGACGGCAAGGAAGTAATACTTATAGCCCGCTTCGGTAAATGTATCCAGGATGATACCGGCAGTCGCGGGGCAGACCACCTCGGGCAGATAGCCGATGGTGCAGATCACGCCCACAGCGGTGCCGGAAACCTCCATGGGAATACCGCCGTCATCCATCAGGGAGAACACGATGCCGTAGTTGCAGTACATACCCACATACACCAGGGCGCACAGGGCCACAAAGACGGGCACGCTCATCTTGGGGAACAGGGCGATGGCAAACGTACCAACCGCCATGATGGCAAAGGCGATGGTCATGATCCTGGGCCGGCCCAGACGGTCTGCCAGGACGCCGCCGCCCACAGAGGCAAAGGGACGGATGTAGTCCGCCATAATCGTTACAATGGTGCCGCCCACCATGGCCACGCCCAGAGTAGAGGTGGCGTAGGGGTTGAAGTAGGCATAGGACATGTTCATGACATAGGTGCAGCACAGGATCAGGCAGAGGATCCACACCTGGGGCAGCTTCATCACGGTCAGAACCTGCTTGAAGTTGAAGCGCTCGGACTTGTCAGAGGTCTCAGGATCCTTAAAGAAGAGGAGCACTAGGATGCCCAGCACAATCACAACGACAGAGTAGAAGATGATGCCTCCCTTGAGGCCGGCGGCGCTGCCACGCTTGCTGGTGATGGCGGTGATGATGGCCAGAGCGATAGCGAGATGGGCCGCGTTGGTCACGCCGCGTCCAGCCTCCATGAAGCCGTAGGCCTTTCCCTGCTCCTCAGAGGAGGCCAGACTACGAATACCCTTGACCAATGCGGGCCAGAACGCAAAGAGCGCTGTAAAACCCCACACCAGGTAAATCACCAGGAGCATGGAATAGTTGGTCGCGAACAGGTGGCAGAATCCAGCCACCCCGGTCAGGATCAGTGAGATGGAGATCAGCTTCTTGGGAGAGATAAAGTCGGCTACGACACCGCCGAACAGATAGGAAATCATGCCGAATACGCCAAAGATGGAGCCCAGCGAGCCCATCTGGGTGTTGGTCAGGTTATACGCCTGGAGATACGCGTCATAGTAATAGGTCCTGAAATAAGGCAGTCCGTAGATCAGGGAGCCGGCCACTGCCAGAATGATCAGCCGCCACATGTTCCCCCTCAACTTGGATACAACTTTCTCAGCCATCGTTCTCTTTACCTCCTAATGTTTTTACACTGTCCTCTTCTTTCTAAGTCAAGCATCCATCCCATGGAGCTCCTCCAGGGCATACACACACAGCTCCATGGCGGCCTGCAGACAGTCCTCGTCAAAGTCAAATTCGGGGTTGTGAACGGGGCCGGTGGTATCCGCACCAATGCCCACATAGGAGCCAATTCCTCCGTTCTGCTGTACCTTGGTCAACATTACGGCGGCGTCATCCGTACCGCCGACATTGCCCTCAAAATATACTGTCTGGAACCAGGGCACCTTTTGGGCCGCCCGCTGGACAACCTCCATCATGGCATAGTCGCTGGCGCCTGCGGGCACCTCTCCGTAATCCACATAGTGATACTTGAGGTCGTAGGCCTTTGCAGTGCCCTCCAGAATATCGAAGATCCGCTGGCCCGCGTATTCGGAGATCGCGGGCTTCTGCCCCCGGTACTCAATGCGCATCATGGCGTCCGGCGCAATGGTATTGGCACACACACCGGCGTGGATCTCGCCCACATTCACCCGGCACAGGCCCTCCTCGTGGGGGGCGATGCTGTGGATGTTTAATGCGGCGGAGCAGGCGGCCAGCAGGGCGTTCTTTCCCTCTTGGGAGGCCCCGCAGGGGTGGGCGGCCTTTCCCTCCAGATAGACATCCAACTGCCGGTCGCTGAGGAAATCCCGGCACCCGCAGGCTACGGTATGGGAGGGCAGAGGCTTGTTCTCCGCGCTCAGGGCGATATGTACCGCGATAAAGTTCATCACGTCGTCCAGGTGCCCCTTATCCACGATGGACTGGGCGCCATAGAACGTCTCCTCGGCAGGCTGGAAGAAGAGCTTGATCTTTCCCTTCAGCTCCCCCTTCCGTTTCATCAGCTCTGCGGCGATGCCCAAGCCGATAGCCGTGTGTCCGTCATGGCCGCAGGCGTGTACTGACTGGGGGTTGCAGGAGAGATAGCCCTCGTCACAGGGGCGGTATCCCGGCCTCTGAGGTTCGTCGTAGGGCAGGCAGTCCATCTCAAACCGCATCGCGGAGACAGGCCCCTCCCTTCCGGTGTCCAGCACCGCCATCACGCCGGGCCAGCCCTGGGTCCGCTTCACAAATGCCGGATCGGCTCCCTGCCGGACGGCTCGCTCCATCTCCTGACGGATCTGCTCCTCGCTCAGCCGCTCAGGCTCCCCCACGCTTCCGGGCTCGATCACGTCCGGTCCCATGGCCACATCATACCCCATCCCGGTCAGTATCTCGGCCACCCGGGCGCTGGTTCGAAATTCCCGCCAGCCGTTTTCTGGGTATTTATGGAACTCTCTCCGGTACTCTGTTAACTGGTTCATGCTATCCCTCCACAGGTTTATTCCACGCTGTGTTCCAGCGCTTCACTCAAAATTTGGACACCTCGTTCAATGTCGGCATCGCTGATATTGGAAAAGCACAGCCGAACATGACCGCCGCCCTCATAGCCCTTCGGGTAAAACAGGAAGCCGGGCATAATTAACAGCCCGCGGCTCTCCGCCTCGTGATACAGCCTGCGTTCATTGATGCGTTCTTCGAGATCACACCAGAGAAGCAGCCCACCCCGGGGCTTGGTATAGGTAATCCCCTTGTCCGCAATCCCGTCCAGACATTGGCAAAGGAGATCCCGCTTGTGCGCATAGTGCTTCACCAAGTGTCCGATATGGGTTTGATAATATCCGCGCTCGATATACTCATTAAGAATATATTGCCCTAGGCTGCTTACAAAGGTCTCGTCCACAACAATGAGCCGTTCCAGCGTTTCGATCAGGTCGGTAGGCCCCACAATATACCCCGTCTTAATCCCATAAGGAAAGGTCAGCGTGAAGGAGTCGATATAGATCACCGACCGGTACCGATCCTGAGCGTACAGGCTGGGAAGCCGGTTTCCTTCGTATCGAAAATCCCGCTGGGAGTCCTCTTCGATGATGGGAATACAATACCTTCCCGCCAGCTCCAGCAGCTTTTTCCGTTTCTCCAGGGACATCACAATGCCCGTAGGATTGTGATAGTTTGGCATGGTATAGATGAATTTCGGTGCGTATTTTCGGATCGCTGTCTCCAACTTGGCCAGATCCATCCCGTCCGGCTCCATCGGCACTGTTACGAGGTTGATCCCCTTGTTGCGGAAAATGCTGGCGTTGTCGGGTACCACCGGCTCCTCTGCTATCACGTAGTCCCCCTCTTCCAGATAGAGTGTCATGATATGGCTCAGTGCCTGATTGGTCTCGGCAACCAACTGAATATTCTTTGGGCTGACGTACATGTTCTCCTGAAAAAGTACAGAACAGATGTTTTTCTTCATCCGTTCGGCCTCGTTTCGCGGCTCCCGGGACATGTTCTGCAGAATCTTCTCTACGCCCTCTCTGGGATAAGCCGCATCATCCATGATGATCCCGCCCATCGAGATGCATTCCTCCCGCTCCGACCGGCTGAAGATGTCCAGAAACAGCTTCTCCTTGTCCGTAAAATGATAGCGAATCATTTTCTCCAGCGGGAAAAAGCGCTTGAATGGCACTCCGTCGTCGGCAATCTCCTTGACAAAGTAACCCTTCGGCCGCTTCGAGGAGACGATCAGATATCCCTCGTCAACCAGCTCTCCATATGCCTTGATGACGGTATTCCGATGTATATCCAGCTCTCCGGCCAGCTTTCGCTCTGCCGGCATCTTGTAGCCAGGGCTGAGCTCCCCCGATAAAATCAAATTCTGAATGGCGCATTTTATTTGGAGATAGATGGGGGTCTGGCTGCTGCGATTGATCCTGATGTTCATCCTTCTCCCACCTGCCGCCCAGCCCCTCTCTTTTGTGAAAAGTGTCTTGTGCACTCTCCAAGTATGTCTAACAATTTGTGAGAATTATATCAGTATCTTTCCTCAAGCAAAAGTACCATATTTATTTTTTGGTATAGTCCAAATCTTTTGCTGTATACCAAAATACCCCCAGAGATAAAATTGATTCAAAATTGTACATAATAATACCCTTTAAAGTTTCTGTCCCAGAACATGGTATCCGGGGTGTGTCATAATTACTGGTACCCACATCAGCGGATTGAACACAAAAAGAAAGACACGACTTTCGTCGTGTCTTTCTTTTCTGGTGGAGGCGGGGGGAGTCGAACCCCCGTCCGAAAACGCTTCCTCGGGAACCTCTCCGGGCGCAGACGGTCATTTACATTCCCTTACCCCGGCGTAGGCCGTCAAACTACAGGGCTTGGTAGCTTCATTGTTCATGGTGCGCTCAAAGCTTTGCGCACACACGTGCACCACTAAACGACGCCCCGTTCCGGCTCGTGGTCCTTCCGGACGGGACGGTCACGGCTTAAGCCGCGACAAGCTCAACGTTATCGTTGTTCTTTAATTTATAAGCTGCCCATTTTAAGGATGATAGGCGCATCCGCCCGCTATTCCCGCCTCTACGTCCCCGTCGAAACCAGTACGCCCCCGGCTCGTCGCAAAGTCCGCTTTCTTCCGGACACCCGCCAAAGGCGGACATCCGTCAGGCCGCTCCCTTGCTCCTCACCTTCCCGGTGAACCCGCTGACGCTGGGCTTCACCGGGAGAGATGAGGTTGCAGGACATTTCTGCGTGGAATTGAGTCGTGTCGTTGAGCTCTCCTGAAAATCAGCACTTGGCCGGGGCAGGATAGTCCACGCCGAAGGTCTCCACAGTGACGGACTTCATCCGCTGCTCCTGCTTGGGCTTATCCATCCGGTCCCGGTCTGCGTTCACGATGGTATCGGCCACGTCCATGCCCTCGATCACCTTGCCGAAGGCGGCATACTCGCCGTCCAGATGGGGGGCCTTCTCCACCATGATAAAGAACTGGCTACCGGCGGAGTTGGGATTCATGGCGCGGGCCATGGAGAGTACACCCCGGTCGTGCTTGAGGCTGTTCTGCACCCCGTTGTGGCTGAACTCACCGCGGATGGAATAGCCGGGGCCACCCATGCCGTTGCCGTTGGGGCAGCCGCCCTGGATCATGAAACCAGGGATCACCCGGTGGAAGATCAGGCCGTTATAAAAGCCGGACTGCACCAGGCTGATGAAGTTGTTGACCGTGTTGGGCGCCACTTCCGGGTAGAGTTCAGCGACCATTTTGCCGCCGTTCTCCATCTCAAAGGTGACAATGGGATTTTGAGCCATTGGATTCCTTCCTTTCCCAGGGGGATGCCCCCCTCTTTGACATCAATAACCGCCGGTGCGGCGGGATTTCATAGTGCGGTCCATTTCCCTCTTGGCGTCCTTGGCCGCGGCGGAGGCCCGCTTGTCGTAGAGCTTCTTGCCTTTGGCCAACCCCACCTCCAACTTGACCCTGGGACCGCGGAAGTAGAGAGACAGAGGCACCAGCGCGTATCCATCCTGCTTTACCTTGGCGAAGAGGCGGAGGATCTCCCGCTTGTGCATCAGCAGCCGGCGAGAGCGCAAGGGGTCCTTGTTGAAGATGTTCCCTTTCTCATAGGGGCTGATGTGCATCCCGATCACGGACATCTCTCCGTCCTTGACGACGCAGAAGGAATCCTTCAGGTTCACATGGCCCAGACGGATGGACTTGACCTCGGTGCCTGCCAGTTCGATCCCGGCTTCGTATTTATCCTCAATGAAATAGTCGTGGTAGGCTTTGCTGTTTTTAGCCACGACTTTGACGGAATCGGCCACAGGAACACCTCCTCTCCATCTGCGCCTCCAAATACCTGGGGAGAATATAATGTACCACAGCCGTGGGGAAAATACAAGTGGAATCTGTGAACAGAGGGCCTTTTATTTATCCTTTCCCTGCTTGTCCCGCACATAGATGTCGGTGTTGTTGTCACCCACCTGGCGCACATCCACCTCGAAGCGGTCCAGAGATTTGATCATCTTGCTCAGCTTGGAGAAGCCGTAGTTCCGGGGGTCAAAGTCGGGCTGCTTCTTCATCAGCAGATTGCTCAGCTTGCCCATCAGCGTGTAGCCGTCCTCATCACACAAGTTCTCCAGGGAGTCGGCGATCAGCTCCACCATATCCTGAGGCACCGCGCTGGCGGC
>ENA-ORTM01000390-ORTM01000390.1-human-gut-metagenome-genome-assembly--contig:-NODE-390-length-55766-cov-3.221016_pt1 | contig 55766 bp, 41 predicted proteins | sample MGYA00241909_ERZ509182 | MGnify/ENA primary metagenome ERZ509182 (study PRJEB26280, sample SAMEA2338855) | human gut metagenome | biome: human gut; feature: human-associated habitat; material: faeces...
TAAGGCTGCATCCGGCTGGAGGTATTTTAAATATTGATATTCTGAGTTTTCAGCGTCTGGCGTTTCGGGTCTTTGAGGAGACAGGGGCCGGCCAAAAGCCGGTTTTGACAGAGACGGGGAAAAATCTCCTGCTGCGCAGGGTGGCGGCTCAGGAGAAATCCAGACTGGAGATTTTAGGAAGCAGGCTGGAAAAACCCGGTTATATTTCTCAGATCAAATCCATCCTCTCAGAGCTGACTCAGTATGAGATCTCGGAAGAGGAGCTTGAGGAGATGATCCGGCTTTCGGAAAAAAGACCGCAGCTTCAGTATAAGCTGAGAGATATCCTTACTCTGTACCGGGGATTTTCTGAATACAAAAGAGAACGGTTTCTTACTGCAGAGGAACTGCTGGATGTGTTCTGTGAAGCAGCCGGAGATTCCAGGCTGTTAAAGGACAGCGTGCTGGCTTTTGACGGCTTTACCGGATTTACGCCGGTGCAGCAGAATGCATTAAAGAAACTGCTGACCCTTTGCAGTAAGATACAGATCACAGTGACCCTGGATCCAGCCCAGCAGCCGATGGGAAGGATTTTTGATCATGAGCTGTTTTATCTCAGCAAAAAGACTATACAGACGCTGTTCCGGCTGGCAGAGGAGACGGGAACCCGGCTTCTGGAGCCGGTGGTGCTTACGAAGAGACACCGCTTTCGTTCCGGAGGGGAGCTGGAGTTTCTGGAGCGTCATCTGTTTCGGTATGGAAAGCAGAAGTGTTTTTCTGAGAACCAGGCTCTTTCCCATAAGTTTGGTGAGTCAAAGCGGAATGAAGGCGAAGGAATTTCTCTTCATGTATCCGGAACCCCCATGGAGGAGGTAGCGTTTGCAGCCAGGACGATTCTTACCCTTGTGCGAGAGCAGGGGTTCCGATACCGGGAGATCGCAGTGATGGCTGGAGATCTTCCCTCCTATGGCAATTATGTGAGGAAGGTGTTTGAGGAGCATGGGATTCCCTGCTTTGTGGATCAGACCGTTCAGATTTTGCTGAATCCCTGCCTGGAGTTTATCCGGGGGGCTTTTGGGCTGTTGGAGTTTCAGTTTTCTTATGAAAGTGTATTTCGATATCTGCGCACCGGCTTTGCAGGCATCTCCAGGCAGGAGACCGACCGGCTGGAGAATTATGTGAGGGCTCTGGGAATTCGCGGAAAATATCAGTGGGAGCAGACCTGGACTAGAGAGACTGCCTCAATGGTGCCGGGAGAAGCGGCAGACTGTGAAGAGTACCGGAAAAGGATCATGGAGTCTTTGGCTCCCTGGCTGGAGATTTCCGGAAGAGGCAAGGCACCTCTTAGCAGATACGCAGAGGCACTCTATGAGCTGCTGGTATCCTGCAAGATCCAGCAGCAGTTAAAAGAACAGGAACAGGAATTTGAACGAAAAGGGCAGAGAGAAAAGGTCAACGAATACAGCCAGATTTACCGGATCATTCTGGATATTTTGGATGAAGCGGTGGAGCTTTTGGGGGAGGAGGAGATCTCAAGGAAGGAATTTTTGGATATTTTGGAGGCTGGTTTCGAAGAGGCCAGAGTGGGCCTGATTCCACCTGGAATTGACCAGGTGCATGTGGGGGATATGGAGCGAACCAGACTGAATCAAATCCGGGTGCTGCTGTTTTTGGGTCTGAACGACGGTTGGATCCCTGCCAGAGAAAACAAAGGAGGCATTGTCTCAGATCTGGAGCGGGAATTCCTCCATGGATCAGGCATCGAGCTGTCACCGACTGCCAGGGAAAACAGTTATGTTCAGCGGTTTTATCTGTATCTGGGACTTACAAAGCCGGCAGAGAGACTGTACCTGTCTTTTTGCCGCAGCAGCAGTGATGGAGGCGCTATGCGTCCCTCTTATCTGGTGGCAGTGATCCGCAGGATGTTTCCCTATCTGGAGCTTCAGGACGAAAACGTAAAAAAGGATCCTCTGGCTCAGATTACCTCCCTGAAGACAGGCCTGCCGTATCTGGCGGAGAGCCTCCGGCTCCTTCGGGAAAAGGGAGGAGAGCAGTTAAGACAGAGAACGGGAAAGCTGCTTGCATTGTATCAGGAGAACGAAGCGTACCAAAGCCAGGCAGAAGCGCTGGTGGATGCAGCGTTTTTTGTTTTGGGCCGGGAAAAGATAGATTCCCTGACCGCCAAAGCGCTTTACGGGGAAGTGCTGGAGAACAGTGTTACCAGGCTGGAACAGTTTGCCTCCTGCGCCTTTGCCCATTTTGCGGCCTATGGTCTTCAGCTAAAGGAGCGGGAAGAGTATAAGGTACGGTCCGTGGATATTGGAAATATTTTTCACAAGGCATTGGAACTGTTTGCCAGGAAACTGGAGAATAGTCCCTACAACTGGTTTACCCTGCCAGAGGAGGCAAGAAAAAAATTCACGGAGGACAGTGTGGAGGAGGCGGTGGAGACCTACGGTTCTCAGGTGTTCTTTGATACAGAGCGGAATCGTTATGGGGTTCAGCGGATCAAGCGGATTTTAAACCGTTCTGTGTGGGCGCTGCATCGTCAGATCCAGGCAGGACGCTTTGTTCCAGGCGGATTTGAGGTATCCTTTGCTTCTGCCAGAGATTTAAAATCCGTGAACATTGCCCTGAGTGAAACCGAGCGGATGCGTCTGAAGGGAAGAATCGACCGGATCGATGTATGCCGGGAGGAGGATCAGGTGTATGTGAAGGTGGTGGATTACAAGTCCGGAAATACTACCTTTGATCTGGTGGCGCTTTACTATGGACTCCAGCTTCAGCTGGTGGTCTATTTGAATGCAGCTATGGAGCTGGAGCAGCGGCTTCATCCGGGAAAGGAGATTGTCCCTGCGGGGATTTTCTATTTCCGCCTGCAGGATCCGATACTGGAAGGAACCCAGGAGATGACGCCGGAGGAAATCAACCAGGAAATCTTAAAAAAGCTAAGGCCCAGCGGGCTGGTGAACCAGGATCCGATGGTGGTAGAGCGGATGGACGGCAACTTCCAAAAAAATTCTCTGGTGATTCCGGTGGGAAAAAAGAAAGACGGTTCCTGGACTGCAGCATCAAAAGTGGCAAAACGGGAGCAGCTAGAGGAGCTGTCCAGCTTTGTACAGGAGAAACTGCAGAATCTGGGGCAGAACATCCTGGAGGGCTGGGTGGCGCCGAACCCTTATGAGCGGAAGCAGGAGTGCTCCTGTACTTACTGCCAGTTTTCTGGTCTTTGCGGGTTTGACCGAAAGATCCCGGGAACAGAATTTCGAAAAATTTCAGAACTTACGGAGGGAGAGGTCTGGGAGCGGTTATCCTCCCGGGAAAAAGAATGATTACAATATTAAGCAGATTTTTTATAAAGAATCAGAAGGAGATCACAGATCCCAAGGTGCGTCAGAGCTATGGCATGCTTTGCGGGGCAGTGGGGATCTTTCTCAATATCCTGCTGTTTGCAGGAAAGTTTTTTGCAGGTGTGTTCAGCAACTCGGTAGCCATCACAGCGGATGCTTTTAACAATTTATCGGACGCAGGTTCCTCTGTAATTACGCTGGTAGGATTTAAGATGGCAGGACAGAAGCCGGATCCGGATCACCCTTTTGGACATGGGAGAATCGAATATGTGTCGGGTCTGCTGGTTTCTGTGGTGATTTTGTTGATGGCGCTGGAATTGTTCCAGTCTTCTGTGGATAAGATTCTGCATCCGGAGCCGGTGTCGGCCAGCCTGCTGGTGCTGGCGATTCTGGCTGCTTCCATTGGAGTGAAGCTGTATATGTGTTTTTATAACAGGAGTGTGGGAAGAAAGATCGGCAGCGCTGCCATGGAAGCTGCTTCCAAGGACAGCTTAAGCGACAGTCTGGCCACTTTTGTGGTGCTGGGAACCACTCTTTTTGCAAAGTTTACCGGCGTGCAGATTGATGGCTGGTGCGGGATTTTGGTATCCTGCTTTGTACTGCTGGCAGGTATCAGCGCTGCAAAGGATACCATTGATCCTCTTTTGGGTCAGCCGCCGGAACCGGAGTTTGTGGAGAAGGTGAAGGAGATTGTGCTAGGCTACAGGGATCAGGGGATTTTGGATATCCATGATCTGGTGGTACACAATTACGGACCGGGCAGGGTGATGATCTCTCTCCATGCGGAAGTGCCTGCCAATGGGGATATGGTGAAACTTCACGATACCATAGATACCATAGAGCATCATTTGAAGAAGGAGCTTTTGTGTGAAGCAGTGATCCATATGGATCCTGTGGCCACGGACAGTGAAAATGTGCGGAAGCTAAAAGGCCAGGTGCGCAGGATTATCCAGTCCATGGAAGGGGAGATTCGGTTCCACGATTTCCGCGTGGTGGAAGGCCCCACACACACCAACGTAATTTTTGATGTGGTAGTTCCCTACAATTATCCAATGGGGGATGAGCAGGTGAAAAGCTATTTGAATCAGGAGATACAAAAGATTTCTTCCCAGTATTGCACGGTGATCCAAGTGGATAAGGATTACATACGCAGGTAAAAGCAGCAGGATAGCGGGAGTTTCGGAGTGCAGTCCAGAACGGGAAGAATGAATAAGGTCCTGGAGCGGTTCAGACAGAGAATGAGGAGGAAATGATGGCAATAAGGCTGAATGAAAATAAAGAAGTGGTAGAGCGGGTGAAGGAGGGCCTGAAGCGAAAGGGAGGATACTGTCCCTGCCGGCTGGAAAAGAAAGAAGAATACAAGTGTATCTGTCAGGAATTCCGACAGCAGATGGAAGATCCAGAGTTTGAAGGCTATTGTCACTGTATGCTGTATTACAAAGAAAAGGAGCGATAATTTATGAAAACGGTTACGAAAAATACGTTTGAAGATGTTGTGGTAAATTCCAAGAAACCAGTGCTGCTGGATTTCTGGGCAACCTGGTGCGGTCCCTGTCAGATGCTGACGCCTATTATGGAGGAACTGGATGCAGAGAGGGATGATCTGATGATTGGAAAAGTGGATGTGGATGCGGAGCCGGAACTGGCAGTGCGGTTCCGGGTGGTGAGTATTCCCACAGTGATCCTGCTTCAGGACGGGAAAGAGATTGCCAGGAGCGTGGGCTATTTGCCCAAGGAGGAACTTCTTCAAAAATTGGGGATCTGAGAGACAGAGGAAAGGAGAGCGCCCATGGGCAGCAGATGGACAGAAGAGCAGCAGCAGGTCATTGACCTGAGGGACTGCAATATGCTGGTATCCGCAGCGGCAGGTTCCGGAAAGACTGCCGTTTTAGTGGAGCGCATTATTTCAAAAATATTGGATGAGAGGAAGCCGGCAGATATTGACCGGCTTCTTGTGGTTACCTTTACCAATGCAGCGGCAGGGGAGATGCGGGAGCGGATAAGGACTGCGTTGGAGGAGAAATTGGAGGAGCAGCCGGAGAATGAACATCTTCAGCGTCAGATTACCCTGGTGCATCACGCACAGATCACTACGATTCACAGCTTCTGTTTGGAGGTGATCCGGAATCACTTTCACAGGATCGGACTGGATCCCGGTTTCCGAATTGGGGATGAGGGTGAGTTAAAACTTTTGCGTCATGATGTGATGGAGGAGCTTCTGGAGGAAGCCTACAGTGAGAAGGATCCGGAGTTTCTCTGTTTTTCCGAGGCCTTTGCCCCGGGAAAGTCGGATCAGGGACTGGAGGAGGCGATTCTGCAGTTTTATGATTTCTCTATGGGGCATCCATGGCCGGAAGCCTTCCGCAGTCAGTGCCTGGAGGCTTACGGGGCAGATGAAACGATGTTTGCCAATGCTCCCTGGATGCAGGAGCTGCTGCGCATCCTGAAGCTGCGGATTCAGGATCTGGTCACGATCCAGAAAGGACTTCTTGCGATTGTTCGGGAGCCGGACGGCCCCTGGATGTATCTGGAAGCTATGGAGGAAGATCTTCATTATCTGCAGCGTCTGGAAAAGTGCAGTACCTATGAGGAATATTATCACATTTTTGAGACGCCTCCTTCCTGGCTGGCTCTTTCCAGAAAAAAGGACGAGAATGTTTCTGCGATCAAAATTCTCAGGGTCAAAAATCTGAGAGATATGATCAAAAAACAGATTGATAAACTGAGACAAACTTATTTTTTTGCTTCTCCCAGTCAGATGGCAGAGGATATGGCCAACAATCGCCATATGGTACAGGTGCTGGTGAAGCTGACGGATCGATTTGAGAAAGCCTATGAGGAGAGAAAGACAGAAAAAAAACTGGTGGATTTCAATGACCTGGAGCACTTTGTCCTGAAGATCCTGGTGGAGCCGGGAGAGGCGGGTTGGGCGCCTACTCAGGCGGCCCGGGAATACGGGGAATATTACCAGGAGATCATGATCGATGAGTACCAGGACAGCAATCTGGTGCAGGAGATCCTCCTCACCAGCGTTTCCGGAAAGGCGCAGGGGCGTCGCAACCTGTTTATGGTGGGAGATGTCAAACAGAGCATTTACCGGTTCCGGCTGGCAAGGCCTGAGCTTTTTATGGAAAAATACCACACTTACCAGAAAAACCAGGGGGAGAATCGACGCATTGATCTGCACAAGAATTTTCGCAGCCGCCATCAGGTGCTGGACACGGTGAATCTCATTTTCCAACAGCTGATGACAGAGGCAGTGGGAGGCATCGTCTACGATGAGGATGCCGCGCTGTATCCGGGGGCTCAGTTTCCCCCTGCGCCCAAGGAGGAATTTTATGACACGGAAGTGCTTCTGATAGAGGATGTCCGGAAACAGGGAGATTCAGAAGAGAATGGGGAAGCTGCCGGGGATCTTCGGCGGCAGGAGGCAATGGCCGTTGCCTTGCGGATCCGCCAGATGGTAGGGACGGAGCAGATTTGGGATAAGGAAGAGGGGCGCTTTCGTTCGGTTCGATATTCGGATATTGTGATCCTGCTGCGCACCATCTCCGGCTGGGCAGATTTGTTTGCCCAGGTTCTGGGAGAATTTGGAATCCCGGCTTATACCGGGGGAAGCACCGGATATTTTTCGGCTCTTGAGGTAAAGACAGTGCTGTCCTACCTTCAGGTACTGGACAATCCAAGGCAGGATATTCCTCTGGCAGCAGTACTGCGCTCTCCCATAGGAAAACTGAAAGATGAGGAGCTGGCAAGGCTGCGGATTCAGAGTCCGGATACAGATTTCTATACCTGTTGTGTCCGGTATCTGGAGGGACAGGACCCAACTTCACAACTGTATAAAAAACTAAAAAATTTCTGGGAGATGACCGGGCGGTTCCGGGATATGGTTCCTTATACACCTATGCATTTGCTGTTGTGGAATATTTTGGAGACCACCGGGTATGGAGATTATGTGCTGGCCATGCCAGGAGGGGCGCAAAGAAAGGCCAATCTGGATATGCTGGCAGAAAAGGCCATGGCCTATGAGGCCACCAGCTATCGGGGATTGTTTAATTTTGTGCGGTACATTGAGCATCTGCAGAAATACGAGATTGATTATGGAGAGGCCAGCCAGATTGGGGAAGCGGAGGATGTGGTGCGGATCATGAGCATCCACAAGAGCAAGGGCCTGGAATTTCCGATTGTATTTGTGAGCGGCCTTGGAAAAAATTTTAATCTTCAGGATTCTAGAAGCCGGCTGATTTTCCATCCGGAGCTTGGAGTGGGCTGTGATTATGTGGATCTGGATCTTCGGGTGAAGCTGCCTCTTTTGATGAAACGGGTGATGGCCAGACAACTTCTGGAAGAAAATCTGGGCGAGGAGCTTCGGGTGCTGTATGTGGCCATGACCAGGGCCAGAGAGAAGCTGATCCTCACCGGAGGGGTGAAAGATCTGGAAAAGAAGATGCATGCCTGGGCAGAGGAGATCGGAAGTGAAAAAGGTACCATCTCCTACAGCACCATCACCAGCGCAGACACCTGTCTGGACTGGGTGATGGCGGCTCTTCTGCGTCATGACTGTGGGAAACAGCTTTTGGAGGAGTTTGCTCTTCCGGCATCTTCGGAGACGGAGCTTTCGCATAAGCCGGGAGGCGTTATATTTCACAGATGGAGTCTGGAAGAGCTGGAGCAGGCCCAGGGGGAAGATCTGGAAAAGGGACTGAAAGAACGGGAGATGCTGTATCAGCCTTTTTCGGAGACGGAGGAGACGAAAGCATTGGGAGAGGAACTGAGGCGCAGGCTCAGCCTTACGTACCCCTATGAAAAAAATCTGTCTATTCCTGGAAAGATTACGGTGTCTTTGCTGAAACGGATGCACATGGACAGAGAACCCAAAGAGGAGTCCCTTCTTCTTTATCAAGAACCGGAGGTGGTGCCCCTGATTCCCAGATTTAAGAGCGGAGAAGAGGAAAAGAGCGGCGCTGCCAGGGGGACGATTTATCATCGCTTCCTGGAACATCTGGAGTTTGGAGGTGGATTTGACAGAAAGTTCACAGAATCTCAGTTGGAAACCATGGTGAAGTGTGGTAAAATTCAGAAAGATGAGGCGGAATGGATTTCTATTAAGAAGATTACAGGTTTTTTGAACTCTTCCATTGGAGAAAGAATGAGCAGAGCAGCCCGGGCGGGGATGCTTTACCGGGAGCAGCCTTTTGTTCTGGGAGTCAGGGCTTCCAGTCTGGATCCGGAGTGGGACCCTGAGGAGGAAGTGCTGCTGCAAGGAATCATAGACGCTTATTTTCAGGAAGGAGACAGCCTGATTCTGGTGGACTATAAGACGGATCAGGTAAAGAAGCCGGAGGAGCTGGCAAGGCGTTATAAGGTTCAGCTGCTGTGCTATCAGATGGCTCTGGAGCGCCTGACGGGGAAAAAGGTGAAGGAAAAACGGATCTATTCGTTCTGCTTAAACCAGGAGGTTATAGTGCATGATTGAACAACGAAAGTTACGGCGGCCGGGGCTGTTTTATTTTGGCATGGGATTTTTGGTGCCGGCTCTGATCACTTTGGTGGGTTATGGCATCAACGGAATCTGGCCCTTTGGGGATCACACAGTGCTGATCATTGATTCTATTCATCAGTATCTGCCTTTTTATACGGAGCTGCAGCAGAAGCTGGTGCATTCGGAATCCCTGCTTTATTCCTTTTCCGGAGGACTGGGGTATGATTTCTGGGCTACCTTTGCCTACTATCTGGCAAGTCCCCTAAATCTGCTGCTGGCTTTGTTTCCCAAGGCTCATGTGGCAGATGTGATGGACTATTTTATTTTGCTGAAAATGGCTCTCTGCGGAGGCATTTTTTCCTGGTACCTTTACAAGCGGGCGCCGGGAAGGCGGTTTTGGCCTATTGTATTTGGCACCATGTTTGCCCTGAGCAACTTTATGATCGGCTATTCCTTTAATCTGATGTGGCTGGACAGCATTGCCATGGTGCCGCTGATCATGATGGGAATTGAAAAAATCGTGGCCGGCAAGGGCGGAAAGATGTACGGCCTGGCTTTGTTTTACGGGCTCTGGTGTAATTATTATATTGGATTTATGCTTTGCATTTTTTCCTGTCTGTATCTTTTGGTGTGCTTTGCTGCAAAGCGGAGGCTTACCTGGAGAAAGATCTGGAAAAGCTGTCTGAGGTTTGGATGGTATTCCCTGCTGGCAGGAGGGATGGCCTCTGTGGTGCTGCTTCCCGCTTATGTGGGACTCTCCAGCTCTGAGTCCATGCTAAACAACAGCTTTCCCTCTGTAATCAAGTTTTACACCAGCTTTTTCGATATGGTATTGGCTCATTTTGCAGGAAATGCTCCTGTGAATATCTCCAGCAGCCAGGTGGGCTTAAACGCCTATTGCGGTGTGGCGGTGCTGGTGCTGGTGGTTCTCTATGCCCTGGACGATAAGATCCGGCTTCGGGAGCGGCTGGCCAAGCTTGCTTTGGCAGGATTTTTGTTGCTTGGCTTTTCCATGAATATTTTGAATTATATCTGGCATGGCTTCCATGTGCAGAACGGCCTGCCCAACCGGTTCGCTTTTCTTTACATCTGCCTGCTTTTGGTGATGTCTTTTGATGTGCTGGAACATGCAGGGAATATGAAATTATGGAAGCTGCTGGTTTCCGGGCTGCTTCCCATCGGCTTTGCTCTGACGGCTTACCTGTTAAAGCTGGGAGATCTGGAACCCTATGTGTATCTGATCACGCTCCTTCTTTTGCTGGTGTATCTGCTGGTGCTGCTGTCCGCAAAGCTGATGAAAGGGCGCAGAAAACTGGCTCTTTACCTGGCAGGAGGGCTGATGCTGGCAGAGGCGGGAGGCCATGGGATCTACGGTCTTTGCTGCAACGGAAATGTGGGGCGCAGTTCCTACATGGCAGACCAGGCCTCCTTTGGCACCCTGACGGGGGGAGGGGAGGACGAGGAATTTTACCGCAGTGAGATTGACAGCCAGAGGATGCGGAATGTGACCATGTATGCAGGCGGTCATGCCCTGGTGATGTTCAATTCCACCATGCCTGCCTCTACCACAGAGCTGTGCGACCGGCTGGGGATTGAGGCAAGAACCAACAAAAATGGTTACAACGGAGTGACCAAGCTGATGAACGATGTGTTTGGCATCCGCTATGTGCTCTCCTCCAAGGGAAAAGGGGATTCTATTTATCAGTTTGAGAAGGTGGATTCCGATGATAATCTGACCCTCTATGAAAATAAGAATGCGCTGTCTTTAGGTTTTATGGTGAATTCTTCTATTAAAGAGTGGAATATTTATCAGGACAATCCTATGGATGTGCAGAACAGCTTTGTACAGCTGGCTACAGGACTGGAACCGATTTTTTTGTTTGACCGGCAGATTGAGATGTCTAACGGAGAAAATTACGGGATTCTTATTCCGGAAAACAAACAGGTATATCTCTATCTGGCCAACCGGGTGGATAAGCTGGAATTAAATACGCCGGAATACTCCAAAACCTATGATACTTACACAGACCATCTGTATGTGATCAACCGGATGGACGGGAAGGATATGGCGGATTTTACAGTTACCATGGATGAGGAGGGGGTTCAGACTGCCAGGGTGTATGTCTGCGACAATGCAGCTTATCAGAAGGTGGTGGATCAGCTCTCCAGGAATCAGCTGGAGCAGGTGGAGGCAGAGGGCAATCATTTAAGCGGAACCATCCATGTGGATCAGGAAGGAACTATGCTGCTTACGGTGCCTTACAGTGAAAACTGGAGTCTTACGGTGGACGGCGCTAAGGCGGAGTTGATCAAGATCGGAGATTCCTTAATGGGAGTGGATCTGTCTTCGGGAGACCATGAGATCTCCATGACCTACACGCCGGGAGGTTTATGGCTGGGACTGATTTTATCTGTTTTTTGCGGGTTATTGTTTGTGCTTACCTGTATACTGGAAAAGAGAGAAAAGAAAGAGGACAAGAAGATGAAGGTGGAATTTTCAAAGAGGGCTACGTCCTTTGATGCAGGAATTTTTGCGGTGCTGAATGAGCGGAAAGAGGAACTTTTAAAGGAAGGGAAGACGATTTATAATTTGTCTGTGGGGACTCCGGATTTTGCTCCGCCTGCCAGAGTGATGGAGGCAGTATCCAGGGCGGCCTTGGATCCGGACAATTTCAAATATGCCTTAAAAGAGCTGCCCCAGTTGATCGAGACTGTGCAGGATTTTTATCAGAAAAGGTTTGGAGTAGTGCTGGAGAAGGATGAGATCATGTCCATCTACGGCTCCCAGGAGGGCATGGCCCACATTGCCTGGGTGCTGTGCAATCCTGGAGATCTGGTGCTGGTTCCCAACCCCGGCTATCCTATTTTTAAGATTGGGCCTTTATTTTGCGATGCAAAGGTGTGGGAGTATTCTCTGTTGAAGGAAAATGATTTTCTGCCTGATCTGAAAGCCATTCCATCGGAGGTGGCGGAAGAAGCCAGATTTATGGTGGTAAATTATCCGGGAAATCCCATCTGCCGCACTGCGCCGGAGAAATTTTACCGTGAGCTGATTGATTTTGCAAAGAAGTATGACATTGTGATCCTTCATGATAACGCCTATTCGGATATCGTGTTTCCGAAAAGGGAGGGAGAAGAAGCTCTTTTCGAGCCTTCCCTGGAGGACTACAAAGATTGCAGAGGGACTTCTTTCTTGTCCTTTGAGGGGGCTAAGGAAGTGGGAATCGAGTTTTATTCCCTGTCTAAATCTTATAATTATACAGGAGCCAGGATGTCTTTTGTGGTGGGTAACCGGGAGATTGTAGCCCGTTTCCAGGCTCTTCGCTCTCAGATTGATTACGGTATTTTTCTGCCTGTGCAGTATGGAGCCATCGCGGCTTTAAAGACGCCGGAGGAGGAAGTACTGGAGCAGTGCCGTCAGTATGACCTTCGCAATCGGACTCTCTGTCAGGGACTGCGAAGGATTGGCTGGCAGGTTCCGGACAGCCAGGGCACTATGTTCGTGTGGGCGCCGCTGCCGGAGGGGTATACTAATTCGGAACAGTTCTGTATGGAGCTGATGGAGCGCTCCGGGGTGATCTGTGTGCCCGGCAGCAGTTTTGGAAATCTGGGAGAGGGGTATGTGCGCTTTGCTCTGGTTCTTCCCCCAAAAGAGCTGGAAAATGTGGTGGAAAGCATTGAGAGGAGCGGGATTTTAAAATAAAACTTGCTGCGTGTTCCAATGACTGCGGCGGGGGTTTGCTCTGATTCCAAGAGGAAATCAGAGTATCTTGCTTTTCTGCCATGCATATTGTATGATTAGAAAAGATAATAAACCATAGAAAGTTGGAAGTTTATATGAAGCAGAATATAAATCAGAATAGATATGAAGCGCTTTGCCAGAGAGCAGGCAGAGAGCAGGTGCTGACAAATGAGCCTATGAGCCGGCACACCACTTTTCGTATCGGAGGACCGGCAGACTATTTTGTGATTCCAAAGGATATGGAATGCGTCAGACAGGTGGTTTCTTTCTGTAAGGAAGAAAAGCTTCCTTATTACATACTGGGTAATGGAAGTAATCTGCTGGTGGGAGATAAGGGGTACCGGGGCGTGATGATTCAGCTCTATAAGAATTTTAACCGGGTTCGGGTGGAAGAAACCAGAATCATTGCTCAGTCGGGAGCCATGATGTCCGTGATTGCAAAGGCGGCTTTAGACGCAGGTCTTACAGGATTTGAGTTTGCTTCCGGCATACCGGGCACCATAGGGGGCGCTGCGGTGATGAACGCAGGAGCCTATGGAGGAGAGTTAAGAGATGTGCTGCTTCAGACGGTTGTCCTGACTCCGGAGGGAGAAGTGCTTACTTTAAAGACAGAGGAAATGGAGTTTGGTTACCGCACCAGTGTGGTGGAGAAGCGCCATTATACGGTGCTGGAGGCAGTTCTGGGATTGCAGCCGGGAGACCCGGAAAAGATTCGCAGCCAGATGGAAGATTTGAAGAACCGGAGGGTGACCAAGCAGCCTCTGGAGATGCCCAGTGCAGGCAGTACCTTTAAGCGGCCGGAAGGGCATTTTGCAGGAAAACTGATCATGGATGCGGGGCTGCGGGGATTTTCTGTGGGAGGAGCCCAGATCTCGGAAAAGCACTGCGGTTTTGTAGTAAACAAAGGAAATGCCACAGCGGCAGATGTGCGGGAGTTGATCCGACAGGTGCAGGAGCGGGTACAGAAGCAGTCCGGAGTTTTGCTGGAGCCGGAAGTGAAGATGCTGGGAGAGTTCTAATATGAGATTTGTGATTGTGACGGGGATGTCCGGAGCCGGAAAGAGCACCGCATTAAAGATGCTGGAGGATATGGGATATTTCTGTGTGGATAATCTGCCGATTCCTCTGGTGGAGAAATTTATCGACCTGGCAGGGAATGCAGAGGAATACAGCAAGGTGGCTCTTGGGTTGGACGTGAGAGGCTTCCATGGCCCGGAGTCTGTGGAGCGGCTGATCCAGACCCTGGAGAAGGCTGGCGAAAAAGGGGAGGATCAGGAGATCCTGTTTATGGAAGCCGGGGGTTCCACTTTGGTGAAGCGATACAAGGAGAGCCGGAGACGCCATCCTATGGCCAAGGGAGGAAGCATCGAGGAGGGCATTGCAAGAGAAATGCAGATGCTTTCCAGCTTGAAGGAGCGGGCGGATTATATCATTGATACCAGCCAGCTTCTTACCAGAGATCTGAAAGCAGAATTGGAAAAGATTTTTGTTCATCAGCAGGAGTACAAGAATCTGTTTGTCACAGTTCAGAGCTTTGGCTTTAAGTACGGGATCCCAGTAGATGCGGATCTGGTGTTTGACGTCCGGTTTTTGCCGAACCCGTTCTATGTGGAGGAGCTGCGCCCCAAGACGGGAAATGATCCGGAGGTCCAGGAGTATGTGATGAGTTCTGAGACAGCTCAGACCTTTTTGGACAAGCTTACGGATCTGGTGGATTTTCTTATGCCAAACTATGTGACAGAGGGGAAGAATCAGCTGGTGATTGCCATGGGATGTACCGGAGGGAAGCATCGTTCGGTGACCCTGGCCAATAAGCTGTATGATCATCTCTGCCAGAAACAGGGGTATGGTCTGAAGATTGTCCATAAGGATATATTGCGTTAGACAGGGGGAAGCGCCATGTCTTTTTCAAGTGAAACAAAAGAAGAATTATCTGCCCAGATCAATAGTGCCAGACACTGTCAGATCGCAGAGCTCACGGCCATTCTCACCATGTGTGGCCGTGTTTCTATCTCTACCAGAGACCGGGTTCATATCCGAATTCAGACGGAGAACCTTTATGTGGCAAGGAAATACGGAGCGCTGCTTCGGAAGATTTTCCATATTATCGGGGAGGTAGGGGTGAGGATTCATGGCACCCATGGTCAGAATCGCATGTACACGGTGACGGTATCCGGCCATGAGGAGGCTCTTCGGGTGCTGCGGGCAGCCAAGCTGGTAAATCAGGGGCTGGAAGTGGAGGAGAATCTTTCGCTGGTGGACAATCTCATTGTACAGAAATCCTGCTGCCGCAGAGCCTTTATCCGGGGCGCTTTTCTGGTGGCCGGTTCCATCAGCGATCCCAGGAAATTTTATCATTTTGAGATCGTGTGCGCCACTATGCCCAAGGCCAGGCAGTTGCAGCAGATGATCTGCAGTTTTGAGCTGGATGGTAAGATCGTGGAGCGAAAAGGTCATTTTGTAGTGTATTTAAAAGAGGGCGCCCAGATCGTGGACATCCTCAATGTGATGGAGGCTCACAGAGCTTTGATGAGGCTGGAGAATATCCGAATCGTCAGAGAAATGAGAAACACCGTAAACAGGAAAGTAAACTGTGAAACTGCCAATATCCATAAGACGGTGAATGCGGCAGTGAAACAGATTGAAGATATCGAGTTTTTGATGCGGCAGGTGGGACTGGAACATCTGCCGGAAAACCTGGCTCAGGTGGCTGTGCTGAGGCTGGAGCAGAGGGAGGCTACTTTAAAAGAACTGGGAGAATTATTAGATCCTCCTGTCGGCAAATCAGGAGTGAACCACAGGCTTCGGAGACTGAGCGAGCTGGCCCAGAGAGAGCGGGAAAAGCTGGAAGGGCAGCCGGAGTTTCAGGAGCAGCAGTGAGAAATTCAGGAGCGGCAGCGTAAAAAGCAGGAAGGACGGCCGGAAAATCCAGGAACGATAGTGTAAACAGTCAGAGTGGCAGAATAAACAGCCGGAACAGCGGCCGGAAAAACAGAAGAAAAGGGAGGAAGATAGAATGAAGGCACAGAGAATGAAACGGGTACTGGAAGAGATGAAAAAGGCAGGGGTGGACCAGATGGTGGTCACCAATCCCTATGCGATCTACTATTTGGCAGAGCACTTTGAAAATCCGGGAGAGCGGTTCTGGGCTTTGGCGGTAAAGGCAGACGGAGGTCGTACCCTTATCGCCAACCGGCTTTTTGTGCTTCCAAAGATGGAAGATATAGAGATCGTATGGTACAAGGACGGGGAGGACGGCACAGCCCTTTTAAGTCAGGTGATGGATCCTAAGAAGCCTTTGGGAATCGATGAGACCATGGCGGCCCGCTTCCTTCTGCCACTGATGAAGCGGGGAACCGGGTCAGAGTATGTGCTGTCTTCCCAGTGCGTTGACCGGGTACGAGCCAGAAAGGATCAGGAGGAAATTGAGAAAATGCGCAGATCCTCCGCTGTGAACGATCAGGCTATGGAGCAGTTTAAAAAATTAATCCATCCGGGAGTTACAGAACGGCAGGTGGCAGATCAGCTGTTGACTATCTATCAGAACCTGGGAGGGGAGTCCCATTCCTTTCCGCCGATTGTAGCTTTTGGAGCCAATGCGGCAGTGGGCCATCACGAGCCGGATGATACGGTATTAAAGTCCGGGGACTGCGTTCTTTTTGATGTGGGCTGCGTAAGGAACGGGTACTGTTCGGATATGACCAGAACCTTTTTCTATGGCAGTGCGGATGAGGAACAGAAAAGGGTGTATGAAACTGTGAAACGGGCGCAGCTGGCAGCGGAGGCAGCGATTCGTCCAGGCGTTGCACTGTGTGAGATCGACCGGATTGCCAGAGGGGTGATTGAAGAGGCAGGATATGGGGAATACTTTACCCATCGCCTGGGACATTTTATCGGTATGGAGGAGCATGAGAAGGGAGATGTGTCCCTGGCCAGTGATCTGGTGGCAGAGCCTGGTATGATCTTTTCCATTGAGCCTGGCATCTATCTGCCAGGAAAAGGCGGAGTCCGGATTGAGGATCTGGTTCTGGTGACAGAGGATGGCGTGGAGATCTTGAATCACTGCTCCAAGGAACTGGAAATTTTGCCGGAGGCTTAGAGGGATATCGATGAATATATTGACAGCGGAGCAGATAACAAAATCATATACAGAGCGGATACTTTTACAGCAGGTGTCTTTTTCTCTTCAGGAAGGAGAGAAAGTGGGAATCATCGGCATCAACGGCACCGGAAAGTCTACGTTGTTAAAGATTCTGGCAGGTCTTGAAGAACCGGATACGGGCAGCGTGGTACTGGCAAATCATGTGCTGATACGCTACTTGCCTCAAAATCCGGTGTTTGAGCCGGGAACCCCGGCGCTGCAGTGCGTGATGGAAGGCCGTGCTTCCCACCAGGAAGCCTGGGACGTGGAGGGAGAGGCCAAGGCTATGCTCACCAGGTTTGGAATCCTTGATTTTACGCAGCCAGTGGAACAGCTGTCCGGAGGTCAGCGGAAGCGGCTGGCGCTGGCGGCCGCGCTGCTTTCCGGGGCGGACATCCTGATCTTGGACGAACCTACCAACCATCTGGACAATGAGATGGCGGACTGGCTGGAGCAGTATTTAAAATCTTTCCGCGGAACTTTGGTGATGGTAACCCATGACCGATACTTTCTGGACAGCGTCACGAACCGAATTGTGGAGATCGACAAGGGAAGTGTGTACAGTTATCAGACCAACTATTCCGGTTTTCTGGAACTGAAGGCAGAGCGGGAGGAGATGGCCCAGGCCACAGAGCGAAAGCGTCAGTCCATTCTTCGTGTGGAGCTAGAGTGGATGCGGCGGGGGGCCAGAGCCAGATCTACCAAGCAGAAGGCTCACATTCAGAGATACGAGGCGCTTCGGGATCAGAAAGGGCCGGAGACCGATTCAAAAGTGGAATTATCTTCCATCTCTACCCGCATGGGAAGGAGTACCATTGAGCTTTCCCATCTGACCAAAGGCTATGGAGACCGGAAACTGTTTGAAGATTTTTCTTATATCTTTCTAAAGCAGGATCGAGTGGGCTTTATCGGGCCAAATGGCTGTGGAAAGACCACGCTGATGAAGATGATCGCCGGGATCCTGCCGCCGGATCAGGGACAGATCGAAATCGGACAGACAGTAAAGATCGGCTATTATACCCAGGAGATTCAGGAGCAGAAGGAGGGCGAGCGTCCGGCCGAAGGGCTTTCCTCCATGGATCCGAATATGCGGGTGATCGACTATATCAAGGAGACCGCAGAATATGTGCCTACCGAGGAGGGGCTGGTGTCTGCCTCCAAGATGCTGGAGCGGTTTTTGTTCCCTTCTCATCAGCAGTACAGCCCTATTGGAAAGCTTTCCGGAGGGGAAAAGCGGCGGCTGAATCTGCTTCGGGTTTTGATGGAAGCACCCAATGTGCTGATTTTAGACGAGCCAACAAATGATCTGGATATTGCCACCATGACCCTTTTGGAAGATTATCTGGATCGGTTTGATGGGATTGTAATTGCAGTATCCCATGACCGATATTTTCTGGACCGGGTGGTGCGCAGGATTTTTGCTTTCGAGGACGGAAAGATCCGTCAGTATGAGGGCGGTTACACCGATTATGCAGCCAGAAAGCAGTGGGAAGAAGAGACTGCGGCACAGATGGGAACTCCTGCAGGGACAAGAGAGAATCCACCTTTGCCTGTACAGGAAGCCAAGGGTGAGAGGGGATCTGCCAAGAAGCCTCGGCTGAAGCCGAAAAAACTGAGATTCACCTGGCAGCAGCAGAAGGATTATGATACCATAGAAGAACAGATTGCACAGCAGGAGCAGGAGATCGAGGCGCTGGAGCGGGCTATGAATGAAGCAGCCAGTGATTTTGTGGAACTGGCAAAGCTGTCGGAGAAAAAAGAGGCAGCGGAGAAAAAGCTGGAAGAGACCATGGAGTACTGGATGGAACTGGAAGAGCTGGCAAAAAAGATCCGGGAGCAGAATGACGGGGAGGAAGTGTAGTGCAGAAGAGGGACGGAGATGTAGAAGAGTTAGACGGGATTGTTTTGCAGTACAGGATTCGCAGAGATAAGGAGGCATAAATATGGGAGAACTTCTCCTGGACGGAGTGATAGATACCATAAAGATCATTCCCTTTCTGTTTTTAACGTATCTGCTCATGGAGTACCTTGAGCATAAAACCAGTGAAAAGACCAAAAAGATAATTCGAAGGGCTGGAAAAATGGGCCCCTTGTTTGGAGGGATCCTGGGAGTGATTCCTCAGTGCGGATTTTCAGCTGCCGCTGCCAGTTTCTTTTCCGGCAGGGTGATTACTGTGGGAACGCTGATTGCTGTATTTTTATCTACTTCCGATGAGATGCTGCCAATCCTGATTTCCAGCCAGGCGGACATTTCCGTGATTCTTTGGATCCTGGCTGTAAAGGCAATGTATGGAGTTTTGGCGGGATTTCTGATAGATTTTTTGTTTCGGGGATTTAACCGGAGAAAGATCGGCGAAAATATTCATGAACTGTGCGTCGATGAGCACTGCGGGTGCGAGGAGAGCATCTGGAAGTCCGCTCTGCATCATACCGGGAGCATCGCTTTGTTTCTCTTCTGCGTCACCCTGGTACTGAATCTGATCATTGAGTTTACAGGGATGGAGACCTTGGGAGGGCTGATTTTTAATCAGCCGGTGTTAGGGCCGTTGCTGTCCGGCATGATCGGTTTGATTCCCAACTGTGCAGCTTCTGTGGTGATCACCACTCTTTATATGGAAGGCGCTATGAGCGCAGGAGCTATGATGGCCGGTTTGCTGGTGGGAGCCGGGGTTGGGCTGCTGGTGCTGTTTCGCACTAACAAGAGCTTAAAAGAAAATATGCAGATCACAGGCATTCTTTATCTGTTTGGAGTGCTGGGAGGCATTCTGGCAGATGGGCTGGGACTGCTTTTGTGATATGAGTGAAGAAAATAATGAGGTGAGGATGAAGATGGATTATTTGATCAGGGCCACAGCCGGAGACAGTTATATCCGGGCTTTTGGGGCCACAACAAGACAGATGGTGGAGACGGCCAGAGCGGCCCACAATTTAAGTCCAGTGGCCACAGCCGCTTTGGGCCGGCTTCTTACCGGGGGCGTGATGATGGGAGCCATGATGAAGGGGGAGAAGGATCTTCTCACTTTACAGATTAAGGGAAAAGGGCCTTTGGGCGGAGTGACGGTGACTGCGGATTCCAAGGGACATGCCAAGGGGTATGTGAATCATCCGGCAGTGCTTCTCCCTGCCAACGCTCAGGGAAAACTGGATGTGGGGGGAGCCGTGGGTTCCGGAATGCTTCAGGTAATCAAGGATCTTGGGATGAAAGAACCCTATGTGGGAAGCTGTGAGCTTCAGACCGGAGAGATCGGGGACGATCTTACCTATTATTTTGCAGTTTCAGAACAGATTCCGTCTTCCGTAGGTCTGGGAGTTTTGATGAACCGGGACAATACGGTGCGCCAGGCAGGGGGATTTCTTATCCAGCTGATGCCCTTTACTCCGGATGAGATGGTGGATCAACTGGAAAAGAAGCTTTCCAGCGTTACCTCTGTCACAGCTATGCTGGATCAGGGGATGACCCCGGAGGAGATCCTGCAGGAGCTTTTGGGAGAGTTTGGTCTGGAGATCAATGAAAAAACAGAGGTGTCCTATCGGTGTGACTGTTCCAGAGAACGGATTTCCAAGGCGTTGATCAGTCTTGGGAAAAAAGAGCTGAAGGAGATGATCCGGGATGGGAAACCCATTGAGGTTAATTGCCATTTCTGTGGAAAAAGCTATGAATTTCCGGTGGAAGAATTAAAAATTTTGTTAGAGCGGGCGGCAAGGTAAGAACGCGCAGTCAGAGCCAGAGCCAGGCAAAAAGGAAGGCAGATCCGGTGAGGCAGGCCGTCAGGACCAGGAGAAAGCAGATCCGGTGAGGCAGGCCGTCAGGACCAGGAGAAGGCAGATCCGGTGAGGCAGGCCGCCAGGCGAAAGGAAAAGCAGGGATGGGGCGGCCAAAAGCCGGATCAGTGCAGGAGGAGAATATGAGAGACGGATTTATAAAGGTGGCAGCATTGACACCAAAGATCAGGGTGGCAGATTGTATTTATAACAGAGAAATGATATGCAGCCAGATTCAGGAGGCGTATGAAACGGGGGCCAGGCTTCTGGTGTTTCCAGAGCTTTGTATTACCGGATATACCTGTCAGGATCTGTTCTGGCAGGAACAGCTTTTAAAGGAGGCTAAGAAAGCTCTTTTGGAGATTGTTTCCTTCACAAGAGGAAAGCAGGCGCTGATCTTCGTGGGTGTGCCCTGGGAACTGGACGGAAAACTCTACAATACGGCTGCGGCCATCAGTAACGGGAGACTGCTGGGGCTGGTGCCCAAGCGTCATCTGCCCAATTACAATGAATTTTATGAGGCACGCTATTTTTATCCGGGCCGGGAGGAAGCGTTTCCCATTGAGGTGGAGGGAGAGCAGGTGATTTTCGGAATGAATCAGCTCTTCACCTGTCCGGAACTGGAAGGGCTTACCGTGGCGGCAGAGATCTGTGAGGATCTGTGGGTGCCTGCGCCTCCCAGCACCTACCATGCTATGGCAGGCGCCAATGTGATCGCCAACCTCTCTGCCAGCAATGAGATTACAGGGAAATGCGGATACCGCACGTCTCTGATCGCTGCCCAGTCAGCCAGACTGGTGTGCGGGTATATTTATGCCAGCGCAGGTGAGGGAGAATCCTCACAGGATCTGGTGTTCGGAGGGCACAGGATGATCATGGAGAACGGCACCTGTCTGGCTTCTTCGCCCCGGTTTTCCACAGGTATCCTTTACAGTGAGCTGGATGTGGGAAGACTGAGAGGGGAGCGCAGGCGGATCAGTACCTATGACAGTCTGCGGCCCGGCCTGGGAGAGGAAGGATATTGTGTTACAGAGTTTCATGTAAAGGAAGAAAAGACCAAACTGACCCGCTATTTTGATCCCAGACCTTTTGTGCCTTCCGACAGGGAAGATCGGGCCAATCGGTGTGAGGAGATTCTTACGATTCAGGCCATGGGATTGAAAAAGCGGCTGGAACATACCGGCTGTAGTCATCTTGTGGTGGGAATTTCGGGAGGATTAGATTCCACTCTTGCCCTTCTTGTGATGGTAAAGGCCTTTGATCTTCTGGAATTTTCCAGAAAGGATATCACTGCAGTGACAATGCCCTGCTTTGGCACCACCAGCCGCACCTACCGCAATGCCTGCACTATGACAGAGGCCCTTGGCTGTACCTTGCGGGAGGTAAATATCAGGGAGGCAGTGAGTCAGCACTTTAAGGATATTGGGCACGATCCCAAGATTCAGGATGTGACCTTTGAAAACAGTCAGGCCCGGGAGCGTACCCAGGTGCTTATGGATATTGCAAACCAGGTAAACGGCCTGGTGATCGGCACCGGAGATATGTCGGAACTGGCGTTAGGCTGGGCCACCTACAATGGGGATCATATGTCTATGTATGGGGTCAACTGCTCGGTGCCCAAGACACTGGTGCGTCATCTGGTGCATTATTATGCAGAAAACTGTCAGGATGAAAAACTTCGCGCCGTCCTTCTGGATGTGCTGGACACGCCGGTGAGCCCGGAGCTGCTGCCTCCGAAAGATGGGGAGATTGCTCAGGTGACGGAGGATCTGGTAGGACCCTACGAGCTTCACGATTTCTTTTTGTATTATGTGATGCGTTTTGGATATTCTCCTTTGAAAATATACAGAATTGCAAAGTTGGCATTTGCAAAAATGTATAAAGAAGAAGTGATACTGAAATGGCTGAAAACTTTTTATTGGAGATTTTTTGCCCAGCAGTTTAAGCGTTCCTGCGTGCCGGATGGGCCCAAGGTGGGAACCGTAGCTCTTTCTCCAAGAGGAGACCTTCGGATGCCCAGTGATGCCTGTGTTCGCATCTGGCGGAAAGAGCTGGAGGAGCTGTGATCAAAAAACAGGGATTGCAAAAACCGGAAGAATGGGATATAATTTTTAGGAAATTGGGTTTTTAAATAAGTGGTTAAAGGCCTGAAACGAAAAGATGCATTTCTAAAAAATGCGAAAATAAGAGAGACGAAGGATGGTATAGAGATGGCTTTATTACAGGAATGGAGAGAGGTTGCATACTCTCAGAGTGCAGATAAAAAAGCATTGCAGCAGTTTTGGTCTGAATATTTTCTCACCGAAAAAGGAATCTATGAGCAGCTGCTGACGAATCCGGAGGAAGTGGTTTCCGGTACGGTGAAGGAGCTGGCGGAAAAGTACGGAATTTCGGTACAGACCATGACCGGTTTTTTGGATGGAATCAACGACAGCTTAAAAGTACAGAATCCCATTGAGGAGATGACAGAGGATACAGTGGTAAATTTGGGCTTTGACAAAGAGCTGCTGTACAAGAATATGGTGGACGCCAAAGCGGACTGGCTCTATGAGTTGCCCATGTGGGATGAGATCTTTGATGCAGATAAGAAAAAAGAGCTGTATCGGGAAGCAAAGAAGATGAATACCATTGTGAAGGCCAAGAAGGTGGGAAGAAACGATCCCTGTCCCTGCGGAAGCGGTAAGAAATACAAATTCTGCTGCGGAAGAAACTAAAAGTTTCCAAAGGCGGGAAGGGAACTTTTGCATGGATGAAAGGGGGATGTTGCAAAATACCTCCGGCGGTACCCTTTCGGTGTGCTTTTCTCCGAAAAATAACAGCTTTTCGGAGAAAAGCACACTGAAACTCCACCGGAATTCGTATTTTGCAACATCCTTTTTTATTACATAGGAAATGAAATTTCCTATGTAATAAAAAGTCTCCCGCAGGATGCGCATTGCGGCGGACCGGGAAAATGTCACAAGTGACCGCCGTAGGCGGAGAAGTCTGCTCGCGGACTTCTTTTTTAATTATTAGGAGAATACATATGAGAACTGCAGCAGGAATCTTAGCCGGAACCGGGTTGATATGTCTTGTTTACTATGGAGTGATTATTTTTTATGTGGGTCTTGCCACAGATTTTGCCTGGATCTGGCTGGCAGGAGGGAGTGTTCTGGAAGGGATGGCTTTGGGGCTGTCTTTTCTGCAACGTCACGGAAAGGCAGTTCCTGGCTGGATCTGGCTGGGGGGAGGGGTGATCTTTGGGGCAGGACTTTTGCTGGTTTTGTATTTGGGCATTCTTGTGGTGTCCGGCATGAACAGCAAAGGGAGCAAAGATCTGGACTATGTGGTGGTTCTTGGCGCCCACGTCCAGGGGGAGACTCCTTCAAAAGCGCTGAGAAAGCGGCTGGAAGCGGCTTTGGATTATGGAAAAAAGAATCCGGATGCCATTTTGGTACTTACAGGGGGCCAGGGATCCGGAGAGGATATTACGGAGGCAGAGTGTATGCGGCGGTGGCTTACCAAACGGGGGATTCCGGAGGAACGTCTGGTGTTGGAGGATAGTTCCACCAGCACCAGAGAAAACCTGCTGTTTGCCAAAGCGCTTACCGGGTGTCATCAGAAGAGAACGGGGATTCTTTCCAATGATTTCCACATTTACCGGGCATTGCAGCTGGCCCGGCATCTGGGCTATGAGCAGGCGGAAGGCATTGCTGCTTCCTCGGACTTGATTTTGCAGCCTCATTCGGTGGTTCGGGAGATCTTTGCCCTGGTAAAAGAAAAGATAACAGGAAATATCTGAGAAATCAGCAATGTAATGATGCTAAGAACTGACATGGAACAGGTGCAAAAGTCAGGAAAGGTAAGAAGCCTTTCGGATATCGGAAGAAAAATTGTGCAAAAAATAACCCCCCACCGGGCTTGCGGCGGGGGATTTTTCCATTTATACTGGAGAGCATCGGTGAGAATGTGAAACAGAAAACGATACGGATGCTACTTATGATCCATGAAAGGAGAACCTATATGAGACAGAGAAAATGGATGGCACTGCTGTGTGCCGGGATGATGGCAGTCTCCACCCTGGGAATGACCATGACAGCTGCGGCGGAGGATGCGGGAAAAAAAACAGAGGAGCAGAAGCGTGAAGTGGTGGTTACTATGCCGCCCTCTTCAGAACCAGCCTCCGGATTCGATCCTGCTTACGGCTGGGGAGCCGGCGAGCATGTACATGAGCCTCTGATCCAGAGTACTCTGGTGCGCACGAACGCAGAGCTGGAGATTGAAAATGATCTGGCCACAGAGTACGAATGCAGTGAGGATGGACTTACCTGGACGGTGAAGATCCGGGACGATGTGACTTTTACAGACGGAGAGCCCCTGACAGCACAGGATGTGGCGTTTACTTACAATAATTGCCGGGACAACAGTTCTGTGAATGATTTTACCATGTTAAAAGAGGCAGTGGCAGTGGATGAGACTACGGTGGAATTTCACATGAATGAGCCTTATTCCATCTGGCCTTACACCATGGCGATCGTGGGAATCGTGCCGGAGCATGCCTATGACGAAACTTATGGCTTAAATCCCATTGGTTCGGGGCGGTATATCATGAAGCAGTGGGACAGAGGGCAGCAGGTAATCTTTGAGGCCAATCCGGATTATTATGGGGAAGCGCCCAAGATCCAGAAGCTGACGGTTCTGTTTATGGAGGAGGATGCAGCCCTGGCCGCAGCGCTTTCCGGTACTGCAGATGTGGCTCACACAGCAGCAGCTTACAGTGATATGGCGGTAGAGGGTTATAGTCTGATGCAGGTGGAGACGGTAGATAATCGTGGTTTTAATCTTCCGGCCACAGAAGCTGCCACAGATGAGGAAACCGGCATTGTTTACGGAAATAATCTTACCGCAGATGTGCGGGTGCGCCGGGCCATCAACTTGGCTATTGACCGGGAAGAGATGATTAACAATGTGTTAAATGGATACGGAACCATTGCCTACAGTGTGTGTGATAAGATGCCCTGGTACAGTGAAGATGCAGTATCCTCCTATGATTTGGATACGGCAAAAGCTTTGATGGAGGAAGCAGGCTGGGTGGAAGGCGATGACGGCATCCGCACAAAGGACGGAGAAAAGGCAGAGCTGACCTTCCTGTTTTCCAATGGAGATTCCGTTCGTCAGGCGCTGGCAGAGGATGTGGCCAATCAGTTAAGAGCGCTGGGAATTGATTGTTCAACAGAGGGAGTGGGCTGGGATACTGCTTATGACAGAGCACAGTCGGAACCGCTTATCTGGGGCTGGGGCGCTCATACTCCCATGGAGCTTTACAATATTTATCATTCCTCTCAGGATACGGGGCTGGCTCAGTATTCCCCCTATGCCAATGAGACGGTAGATGGCTACATGGATCAGGCCCTTAAGAGCAGTGATCTGGAGGAGTCCTATGAGCTTTGGAAAAAGGCTCAGTGGGATGGGGAGACAGGAATTACCCAGGAAGGAGACATTCCCTGGATCTGGCTTTGCAATGTGGATCATCTGTATTTCGTGAGAGACGGCCTGAAGGTGGCGGAACAGAAACTGCATCCTCACGGACATGGCTGGTCCATCGTAAATAATGTGGATGAATGGGAATGGGAGTAAAAAATTTGTTGAAAAAGAATTTACTGTTTGCAGGTAAAAATTTAATACGTATGTTCCTGCTGCTCTTTGCGGTGAGCATCGCCACCTTTGCTTTGGTGGCGGTGTCTCCCATTGATCCGCTGCAGGCCAATGTGGGCCAGGCAGCTCTGGGATCCATGAGCGAGGAACAGAAAGAGAAGCTTCGCTCTTACTGGGGGGCAGACACTCCTCCGGTGGAGCGGTATGTAAACTGGGCGAAGGCTGCCCTAGGGGGAGATTTTGGGACCTCTCTGCTGTACCGGCAGCCGGTGATGAAAGTAATAGGTGTGAAATTAGCCAACTCCTTGTTTTTAATGGGGTTGGCTTGGGTTATTTCAGGGCTTTTGGGATTTGTGCTGGGTGTGATCGCCGGTGTTTGCAAAGGCAGGTGGCCGGATAAGCTGATCAAGGGGTATTCCCTGGTGATTGCCAGCACCCCGGCATTCTGGCTGGCGCTGCTTTTGCTTCTGCTTTTTGGCGTCTGGCTGAAGGTGCTGCCCATCGGCCTGAGTGTACCCATCGGGGTGGAGGCGGCCGGAGTTACCTTTTTGGACCGGGTGCGCCACGCGATTCTTCCGGCGCTCACTTTAAGCATCACAGGAATTTCCAATATCACGCTGCACACCAGGGAAAAGATGGTGGAGATCATGGACAGCGATTACGTGCTGTTTGCCAGAGCAAGAGGAGAGAAAACAGGAACGATCATCCTCCATCACGGCCTGAGAAATGTGCTGCTTCCTGCTATGACTCTGCAGTTCGCCTCCATTAGTGAGATCATCGGCGGATCCGTTCTGGTAGAGCAGGTATTTTCCTATCCGGGACTTGGCCAGGCGGCGGTAGCTGCCGGAACAGGAAGTGATGTTCCCTTGTTGATGGGGATCACCCTGATTACTGCAGCTATGGTATTTCTGGGCAATTTCGCGGCCAATCTTCTTTACGGTGCAGTAGACCCCAGGATGCGGAAGGGAGGAGGAAAGGCATGATCAGAAAAAAAAGTCAGGAAGCCTCCTCTTTGCGGCTCAATGAACGGCAGAAAGCCAGACTGTGGCTGACCCTGTCCCTTCTGTTCCTTGCAGGGGTGGCTGTGGCAGGATATTTTTGCCGGGAAGCAGCTCTGGTGACGGACTTTTCCAGAAAAAATATTGCTCCCTGCTTAAAATATCCTTTTGGAACGGACTGGCTTGGGAGGAATATGTTTTACCGAACACTGACGGGACTTTCCATGAGCATCCTCATCGGCATCTGCGCAGCGGGTGTCAGTGCGGTGATGGCGCTGCTTCTTGGAGTTTCCGCAGCAGTATTCGGGAAAAAAGTGGATGCAGTAATTAGTTTTCTTATTGATACGGTAATGGGGATTCCACACATCCTCCTTCTGATTCTGATCTCCTATGCCATGGGAAAAGGCTTAAAGGGAGTGGTGGTGGGAGTGGCTCTCACTCACTGGTGTTCTCTGGCCAGACTGATCCGTGGGGAGGTATTGGCCCTGAAACAGAGGGAATATATCCAGATCGCAGGAAAACTGGGACAGAGCCGGCTGAAAATTGCCGGGAAGCATATGCTGCCTCATCTGCTCCCACAGTTTCTGGTGGGGTTGGTACTTTTGTTTCCCCATGCGATTCTCCATGAATCCAGCGTGACCTTTCTGGGCTTTGGACTTTCCTCTGCCCAGCCGGCCATTGGCGTAATTCTCTCCGAGAGTATGACCTATCTGATCATGGGAAAATGGTGGCTGGCAGTATTTCCGGGAGTGATGCTGGTGCTGACGGTGGTTCTGTTTGATCTGGGAGGCAGCTGCTTAAAGCGGCTTTTGGATCCCAATAGTGTCCATCAGTAAACAAGAAGGAGCAGATATGAGCTGTACAAATAAGAGACATATTTTGGAAATTGATGAACTTTCCGTTTCCTTTTTACAGTATGAGAGAGAGAAGAGCACCCGCCAGGTGGAGCTTCCGGTGATCTCAAAATTGTCGGTCTCTGTCCATGAGGGAGAGATCGTGGCGGTGGTGGGATCCAGCGGATCTGGAAAAAGTCTGTTGGCCCATGCCATTTTAGACCTTTTGCCCTACAATGCCAAGACGTCAGGGGCCATGTATTTTGACGGGGAATTGCTGACCAGGGAGCGGATTCACAGTCTCAGGGGGAATAAGATTGCTTTTGTTCCCCAGAGCACCACTTATCTGGATCCGCTGCAGCCTGTGGGGGCGCAGGTTCGCCAGAGCCGGAAAGACCAGGCATCCAGGCAGCGCCAGCGAGAATTGTTTGGAAGATATAAACTGGGACAGGGCGTGGACAAAAAGTATCCCTTTGAGTGTTCCGGCGGTATGACCAGAAGAGTACTGTTGTCCTGCGCACTTATGGGGGATCCGGAGCTGATTATTGCAGATGAGCCCACGCCTGGGATGGATCTGGCGTTGGCTAAACAGTCCATGGAGGATTTTCGCGCTTTTGCAGATGAAGGAAAAGGCGTTCTTCTCATCACCCATGATATTGAGCTGGCCCTGGAGGTAGCGGACCGAATCGCTGTATTTTATGCGGGCACCACTGTGGAGGAAGCGCCGGTGGCAGACTTTGCCTCCCAGGAGAGCCTGCGCCATCCCTACACAAAGGCTTTGTGGAGGGCTTTGCCTCAGAATGGCTTCACTCCTCTTCCGGGAGTTCAGCCCTATGTGAAGGATATGCCAAAAGGCTGTCCTTTTGGCCCAAGATGCGGCCAGTATTCAGAAAAATGCCAGGGAGAGATCCCTATGCAGCGGGTAGGCTGCGGAACAGTCCGGTGTACCTTGTATCAGGGGGAGGATCTGGCGGTGCATCACCATCATGGAACGCCATGAGAAAGTTTATGTATCCAGTGTGAAAGAATAACGAGGATGTGCATCACCACCACAAAACGCTATGATAAGACAGTCAGGGAATGGGTGCTTACGGGATGTGGAGAAAAGAAGCCTGCAGGATTTTGGGCTATGAAAGAACGGAAAATGACAGGAGGCATATATGCTGCTGGAAGCGAAAGACCTTACCTTTGCCTATGAGGCACGGGAAGGAAACATATTTAACCATGTAAATCTGACAATAGAAAGCCATGACCGAGTGGCGCTGATGGGCCCAAGCGGGTTTGGAAAGACCACGCTGTGCAAGGTACTGGCAGGTTATCTTCAGCCGGATAGGGGCCAGGTGCTGCTGGATGGGCTTCCCCTGCCCAAACGGGGATACTGTCCGGTACAGATGATCTGGCAGCATCCAGAGCGGGCGGTGAATCCCAGGCTGAAAATGAAGGAAGTGCTTTTGGACGGCCAGGGAGTGGAAGGCCGGATCATCCAGGAGCTGGGTATTGAGCCGGACTGGATGAATCGGTATCCTCAGGAGCTTTCCGGGGGAGAGCTGCAAAGATTCTGTATTGCAAGAGCCCTGGGGGAGGGAACCCGCTTCCTCATTGCAGATGAGATCAGTACCATGCTGGATGTGATTACCCAGAGCCAGATCTGGAATTTTCTTTTAAAAGAGGTAGAACAAAGGGAGATCGGCCTGCTGATGGTGTCCCACAGTGAGCCTCTGCTGAGCCGGGTGGCAAAACGGCGGGTGGAGTTCTGAAAAATAAGAAAGTGAAAAGATACTGTAGCAGTTCAGCCATAACAGTGGGAATTGGCTGTTTCACAGCCGTTTTCAGTTCATAGGAATTCCTTCCTATGAAACGAGAAAGCCTTGCAGGACCGTATTGCGGCGGAACGGAAAGATGTTGATGCTGAACTGTAAAAAAATAACCCGTAGGGGGGCTTGCAGAGGGTGGGAGCAGGGAGTATACTTAGTCCATAAATACTTACAGAAAAAAGTTCTGCATAAAATACCTCCAATCACACCCTATGCGGAATGCAGTCAGCCCGGGAGGCTGACGGAAGATGAGTATTTAATCCCATTACATACCTTAAGAAGAACTGCTGTTTTTGACAGGCGTTTAGCCGGAAAACAGCAGTTTTTTTAGATTCTTGTATAAAAATCATCCGGAAGGGAACCGCCTGAGTATTTTGCAGCTCCACCTTTCGTATTTCTTTCGATTTTCTTTTTGCCATCTTTCAAAGCTTCTCCCTCCGGGCTTTTGGTTTCCGGGGTATGATACCTGGTGTAAAGGGAAAGTAAAGGAAGCTGCAATGCAGAAAACGCAGCAAGGGTGAGATTATGAAAATTTTGATTACCACAGATATGTATGCGCCGTCCGTCAATGGCGTGGTGACTTCTACCCTAAATCTGGTAAAAAAACTGGAGGAGCGGGGACATCAGGTGCGGGTGCTGACTTTGGCACAGAACCGGGGGGAGCGTTGGAGACAGGTGGAATACCAGGAGGAGAATGTGTGGTACCTGTCCAGCGCCGGTGTGGGAAAAATCTATCCGGGAGCGCGGATCGTCTACGGAAGAGGAAGAACCTTTTTGCAGGAAATGATATCCTGGAAGCCGGACATTGTGCATTCTCAATGTGAATTTACTACCTTCTGGTTTGCACGAAAGATTGCAAAGAAAACGGGAGCAAAACTTGTTCATACGTATCACACGGTTTATGAAGATTACACCCATTATTTTTCACCAAACCGGGCGGTGGGGAAAAAGGCAGCCTCTTTATTCAGCCGCTGCATATTAAAGCCGGTAGATGAGGTGATCGTTCCCACAGAAAAGATCCGCCGTTTGCTTTTAAGCTACGGAGTGGAAACGCCCATCTGGACCGTGCCCAGCGGTATTGACTGCGGGGTATTTGCCCGGGCGGCTTTTCAGAAACGCAGGGAGAAGGGAGAACAGGACAGCGGAAGACTCGTCTGGCCAGCGGAGAATACAAGCCGGTTGAAGGAAGTAAGGAAACAGGAATCCGGAAGTCATGGAAAGAAAAGACGCCTGATCACCGTTGGCCGGGCAGCCAGAGAAAAAAATATGGAAGAGCTTTTGCACAGACTTGCTGAAAAACGGGGGCAGGGCTATGAACTTCTGATCGTGGGGGACGGCCCCTGCCGCAAAGAACTGGAAAGACTTGCCAAAAGGCTGGGGATTGAAAATCGGGTGACTTTTGCTGGGATGATCCCGCCCTGTCAGATAGCAGAGTGGTACCAGAAAGGGGACATTTTTGTCAGCGCATCCAGAAGTGAGACCCAGGGACTTACTTATCTGGAGGCGCTGGCTGGAGGGCTTCCGGCGGTGTGCAGGGCGGATCCGTGTCTGGATGGTGTGATCCGGGACGGGAAAAACGGCTGGCAATACCGCAGTTCCAGAGAATTTTTTCAGGCATTGGAGGCTTTGGAGGATGATCAGATCTATGAACAGATGTCCAGACAGGCCATGGTGTCCGCAGCCAGATTTGACTGGGCTTGGTTTGGAGAGGAGATCCTGAAGGTATACGAAAGCGAAAAACAGGAAAAGGCAGCAGGAAAGGGGAAGAAGGTATTATGGAGGAAACAGGAGGGAAGAGGACTGATCTGTGGATGAAGACCGCAACAGTACTGGGACTGTTGGGAGCTGCCGCATTTTTGATCTGGGGATGGAGGGCTGGCATCTTTGCTTCCCAGGAAGCTATGGAAAATTTTTTAAAGCCCTTTGGTCTCTGGGCGCCGCTTCTGTTTATCTTGCTCCAGATGGTTCAGGTGGTGCTGCCCATTTTACCGGGAGGGATCAGCTGCCTGGGAGGAGTGGTACTTTTTGGCCCCCTAGAAGGATTTCTTTATAATTATTTGGGGATCTGTCTGGGCTCTCTGGCAGCCTTCTGTCTGGCAAAGCGGTATGGCAGGCCTCTGGTGCGGACCCTGGTAGGACAAAGAGCCTATGAAAAGTACAGCCGCTGGCTGGATGGGGGGCGCCGATTTGACCGCTGTTTTGCAGCAGCCATCTTTTTTCCCGTAGCGCCTGATGATCTGCTGTGCTATCTGGCTGGTCTTACCAGAATGAGCGTGAAAAAATTTACGGCTATCATTTTGCTTGGAAAGCCGGCCTCCATTGCGCTTTACAGCATGGGTCTTTTAATGGCATCAAGAGCAGTGGCACAGGTGATCTGACGGCAGCTGTTTCAGGGGAAGGGCCAAAATAGCGGGATGCCGGTATTTTTAAGCACTGAGAGAAGCAAGGGGGAAGAAAAGGAGGAACCAAGGTGAAGGTTTTGCTGTATACCGGAGGTCGGAATCTGGTGGGAAAAAGCGGTGTGGGAAGCGCTCTGAGGCACCAGGAACAGGCGTTAAGGCTTGCCGGAGTGGATTATACGGAGAATCCGGGAGAAGAATATGATGTGGTGCATATTAACACAGTGCTGCCGGATTCCTGGTGGATGGCCCGGAGGGCCAGAAGAAAAGGAAAGAAGGTGATCTGGCATGGACATTCTACCATGGAGGATTTTCGGGGCTCTTTTATCGGATCCAACACCGCAGCTCCTTTGTTTAAGCGATGGATCCGGGAGTGTTACGGGCAGGCGGATCTGGTGCTGACGCCAACGGAGTATTCCAGAAAATTGTTGGAAAGCTATGATATGGAGAAAGAGATCTTTCCCATCTCTAATGGGGTGGATACGGAGTTTTTTAGAAAGGAACCGGGACAGAGGACTCGTTTTCGGAAAGTGTTTGGTTTTCGGGATGACCAGCCGGTGATTCTCTGTGTGGGGCTGCCCATTGAACGAAAAGGCATTCTGGATGTGATCCGGCTGGCAGAGGAACTTCCCTGGTATCAGTTTGTGTGGTGCGGCGAGACACCTTCCGGGCTTTTGCCGGGAAAGATCCGACAGGCTATAGGGCAGGCTCCCGGAAATCTTCATTTTGCAGGCTACCTGGATCGGGAAGCTCTGCGGGATGCCTACGGAGGCAGCGATCTGTTCTTTTTCCCCAGTTATGAAGAGACAGAGGGAATTGTGGTTTTGGAGGCGCTGTCCATGGAAATTCCGGTATTGGTGAGGGATATCGGTGTCTATCAGGGGTGGCTGGAAGATGGGATACATGTGTGGAAAGCCAGAGATCAGGAAGGCTTCTCAAGCTGTATTCAGGGAATATTAGACCATACTTATCCGGCTCTCACCGGCGCGGGGAGAAGAATCGCAGAGCAGCGGGATCTGAGAAACATAGGAGAATGCCTTGCAAGAATCTACCACAAGATACTATAATGTTCGGAAAGGGCAGAGGAAAATCCATACAAGAGCCCGTGCTACCCCGTAAGAGGGAAGCCGGGGGAAGGTATGGATTTGAGGAGCGAAGCGAGCGCAAAGGTAAGCCTTTGCGCCTCTGCCCGAAATTCCGGAGGAAAATATAGGAGAAAATAAAAGTTTTGGAGGATGATCATGGAGTCATATCATATTCTTGTAGTTGAGGATGATAAAGAAATTTTAGATGGTGTGGGAATCTATCTGAAGAACCAGGGCTATCAGGTGTATAAAGCTCAGAATGGCGCGGAGGGGCTGAAGATACTGGAGACGGAAGAGATTCATCTGGCCATTGTGGACATTATGATGCCAGTGATGGATGGAATCACTATGACTATGCGGCTGCGGGAAAAATATGATTTTCCGGTGATCATGCTCTCTGCCAAGTCTGAGGAGATCGATAAGGTAACCGGGTTGAATATTGGAGCAGACGATTATGTCACAAAGCCCTTTGCGCCCATGGAACTGCTGGCCCGGGTGAACTCCCAGCTCCGGCGGTATTCCCGCTATATGAAGATGGCGGTGCAGCCTCAGGATCATGTGTATACCATCGGAGGGCTGGAGCTGAATGAGGATACGGTTCAGGTACAGGTGGATGGTGAGCCGGTGGCCTTAACGCCCCTGGAATTTAAGATTCTAGCGCTTCTGATGCGTAATCCAGGGCGGGTATTTTCCGCAGATGAGATCTATGAGCGAATCTGGCAGGAAAAGGCTATTGCCACAGAGACCATTATGGTGCATATCAGAAACATTCGGTCAAAGATAGAAGTTGACCCGAAAAAACCAAAATATTTAAAGGTGGTGTGGGGAGTTGGATATAAAATCGAAAAACAATAGAAGAATTTTTTGGGCGGTCATGGTTCTGGTGTTTTGTTCCCTGCTGATGCTGGCAAGTTTTTCTCAGACGAGGGACAGCGTGGAGTTTTATGTAAAAGAAGAAGCCTCAGAGACAGAGGACGGGGGACAGAGCTGGCCGAATTACCGCTACAACGATATAACGGATCTTAAGAGTTTTATCCGCTATATGTATATGGGAAGCTACGGCATGTACTGGGAGCTGCAGATGAAGGAACAGAAAACGGATCTACAGCCAGATGAGGTATATTTTCCAGAATACGAAGATGCAGATCAGGAGGAAAACGGGACGGAAGTCCTCAATGAAAAAGTAAAGGAATGGTACAGCAGCTTTCAAAGCCTGCTGGAAAGTTATCTGGTAGAGTACCAGGTGGTGGACAAAACCAGCGGGGAGAGTGTGACCAATTCTTTAAAAAATCTGGAGGAACTGGATGCTCAGGAGTCTCCCTTTTATCTGAAAATGAGTTTTGATGAGGCAGGCGCTTTTCAGATCGAAGAGCTGAAGAATCAGTCCGATATCCAATTGACTGCCGGAGAAATTTATGGGCTGGGGAAAAAACAGTTTTTGAACTGGATTGAGATGGAGGACTATTATCTCCCTGCTGCCCTGATGGCGCAGCCGGAAAATGTGGATATCTATATTTATTCCGGTGATCCGGAGTGTTATCTGAGCAGAAACGAAGCAGATGCGGTGTACAATTACGACTATCTGTACTACACCAAGATCAATGAGATGGAAACCACTGGTTATGTGACCATTCTGGCAGGAATCTTCGTCTGCGTCCTGCTGTTTCCGGTATTTCGCAAGCTCCGAAAAGAGAGCCGTTTTTTGTCAAAGATATCCTTGGAGCTGGCGCTGATCCTCCTGGTGGGAGTGATCCTGGCAAACAGCCTGTCCATTTCGCTTTGCAGAAGCTTTGTGGCAGGAGGCTGGGCGGCATCACTTTTGGGAAATGTGATCTGCTTTTGCATTTATCTGCTGCTGTTCGGCATCTGGATGGCGGGAGTGATGGCTCTTCTGCAAGTGTTTGACCTGGGAGTGGGAACCTACTTGAGAGAGCGATCCTTTTTGTGGAAGAATTTTGGAAAGATCTGCGAAAAGGGAAAGGAGAAATTCCGCAGTTTTATCCAGGACGTAAAGACGGTTGATCTTTCCGATCAGTCGGATAAGTGGCTTTTAAAACTGGTTGTTTTAAATTTTGCCATTCTCTTTCTCTGTTGTCTGTTCTGGTTCTGGGGTGTGTTTGGACTGGTGATCTATTCCCTGATTCTGTTTTTCATTCTCCGGAAATACTTAAAGCAAGTGAAGGAAAAATATGGAATTTTGTTAAAGGCAACCAGCCGTATGGCACAGGGAGAACTGCACGTGGAGATTGAGGAGGACTTGGGACTGCTGGAGCCTCTTAAAGAGGAGCTTGCCAAGGTCAGCAGTGGTTTTAGTAAAGCGGTAGAGGAAGAGATCCGCAGCCAGAATATGAAAACGGAGCTGATTACCAATGTGTCTCATGATTTGAAGACCCCGCTGACGGCTATTATTACTTATGTGAATCTGCTCAAGGAGGAAAATCTCACTCCGGAGGAGCAACGAAGCTATGTGGATATTCTGGATCGGAAATCTTTGCGTTTGAAGAAATTGATTGAGGATCTGTTTGAGGTGAGCAAGGCCACAAGCGGAAATATTAAGATCAATAAGACCCAGGTGGATTTGGGAGAGATGGTCCGGCAGGCTGTGATGGAGCAGCAGGATCGTATGGAGGAGGCACGCATTGAGTGCCGCGTGTCTGTTCCGGAGGAGCCAGTGCAGATTCAACTGGATGGAGAGAAGACCTACCGTATTCTGGAAAATCTTCTGGTGAATGTGACCAAATACGGACTGGCGGGAACCAGAGCCTGGGTGACTCTGGCAGCGGTGGAAGATCTGGCAGAAATTACAGTGAAAAACATTTCTGCCACAGAGCTGGAGGAGGATGTCAGTTACCTGACAGAACGGTTTGTTCGGGGTGACAAGTCCAGAAATACAGAGGGAAGCGGCCTGGGCCTTGCCATTGTGAAAAGTTTTACGGAGCTGCAGGGCGGGAAGTTCCGAATCACCACAGACGGAGATCTGTTTAAGGCTATTGTTACCTTCCCCAGGGGGGGTTGATCCTTCGCTTTGGAAAAGGCGGCGGAAAATAAAAATTTATGAAGTTTGCTTCATGTTTACTAATGGCAAAACTCAAACATATGTTCACGGATATATAAAAAATAAGTTGGCAAGTATATCTAATCTAAACTTTGATACCTACATTAGCGTCCGTGTACATGGGACAATACAGTCAGAAAAGAGCCAAGAAAGTCGTATTATTTTTCTGTAATTTCATTTTGATAGAGTGGAGTGAAGAGAAAATAGAGCGTTGCCGCAGAATCAGGGCTTGACTTTTTGAAAATACTGGTTATATTATAAAGTATCAACAGATAAGTAAAGCGTTGAGGAGAAGAGTAGGATGGGAAAGCATCCAGAGAGAGGGACATTTGGTGCAAGTCTCTTATGTGGAACCATTTGAAGACCAGCTCTAAGCGGCCCTAATCCGGCCCGGTGACTCCGTTATTGTCCAATGAAGAGAGCATCTGTTTTGCAGGGAACTTGTATAGAATACAGATAGATTGTATACAGATCCTGAGAGAAGAGGACAGATGAAAAAGGGTGGAACCGCGATTTGATCGCCCCTTTCCGCAGAGATGCGGAGAGGGGCGCTTTTTTGTTTGATGGGGATTTCCCCATCAAACAAAAAAGCACTCCGTGCAGGAACGCACTGCGGCGCGGTAGAGTGATGTCGCAAGTGCGACGCGCCGCAGGCGAAGGGGAGGGTTCACTCCCATAGAACCCAAACAAAAAGGAGGAAGCAGGATGCATCGTTTGACAAAAGCAGAGAAAGCAGCGGCAGCAGCGGTGGTTGCGGCGGCCGCCGGTGTGGCGGGAGCTGGAGTGACGCTGATGAAACGCTATACCAGGCTTATGGCGGCTAAGGCTGCAGCAAAGTTTGGGCAGTTTCCGGATCCGAAGGTGGCTTCCGATCCGGAAACGGAAAGACCGGATGGGGCAGCGCCAAACAGGGAGCCTGAGAAACAGGAAAGTTGAATTTTGCCAGAGAAGAAGGAAGGAGACAGAATATGATTATTACATTGAAGGATGGTTCTGTAAAAGAGTACAGCCAGCCCATGTCTGTGATCGACATTGCGGCTGACATTAGCGAGGGACTGGCCAGAGTGGCCTGTGCCGGTGAGGTAAACGGTGAGGTGGTGGATCTTAGGACTGTTGTGGACCAGGACTGCCATCTGAATATTCTTACCTTTGACAGCGAGGGAGGAGCAGGGGCGTTCCGCCACACCACTTCCCACATTATGGCTCAGGCTATTAAGCGTCTGTGGCCGGAGGTAAAGCTGGCTATTGGGCCTTCTATTGCAGACGGTTTTTATTATGATATTGACAGTGAGCGGGCCATTGTAGCTGAGGATCTGGAGAAGATCGAGGCGGAGATGAAAAAGATCGTAAAAGAAGCTCTTCCTATCACCCGTTTTACAAAATCCAGGGAGGAGGCTCTGGCCTTTTTCCAGGAGAAGAATGAGCCTTATAAGGTAGAACTGATTCAGGATCTTCCGGAGGATGCCGAGATCAGTTTTTATCAGCAGGGAGAATTTGTGGATTTGTGCGCAGGCCCTCATCTGATGAGCACCAAGCCGGTAAAAGCCTTTAAGCTTACCAGCCTGGCAGGCGCTTACTGGAGAGGCAGCGAGAAGAATAAGATGCTGACCCGTGTCTACGGAACCTGCTTTACAAAAAAGGCAGATCTGGAGGCGTACATTACCAGAATGGAGGAAGCCAAGAAGCGTGACCACAGAAAGCTGGGCAAGGAGTTGGGGCTGTTTATGATGAAAGAGGAAGGACCTGGGTTCCCCTTCTTCCTGCCCAAGGGAATGGTACTGAAAAACACTCTGCTGGATTACTGGAGAGAGATCCATCAGAAGGCCGGCTATGTGGAGATCTCCACTCCCATCATGTTAAGCCGCCATCTGTGGGAGACTTCCGGACACTGGGATCACTATAAGGACAATATGTACACTACAGTGATCGATGATACGGATTTTGCCATTAAGCCTATGAACTGTCCCGGAGGTATTCTGGTGTATCAGTCTGAGCCGCGTTCTTACCGGGATTTGCCTCTTCGCATGGGCGAGCTGGGACTGGTGCACAGGCATGAAAAATCCGGTCAGCTTCACGGCCTGATGCGTGTGCGCTGCTTTACTCAGGACGATGCGCACATCTTTATGATGCCGGAGCAGATCCGGGATGAGATCAAGGGCGTTGCTAAGCTGATCGATGAAGTGTATCAGCTCTTTGGATTTAAATACCATGTGGAACTGTCCACCCGCCCGGAAGATTCTATGGGAAGCGATGAGGACTGGGAGATGGCTACCAGTGCGCTGCAGGGGGCGTTGGATGATCTGGGACTGCCCTATGTGGTGAATGAAGGGGACGGCGCTTTTTACGGTCCCAAGATTGACTTTCATCTGGAGGATTCTATTGGAAGAACCTGGCAGTGCGGTACCATCCAGCTGGATTTCCAGCTGCCTCAGCGGTTTAACTGTGAGTATATCGGTGCAGACGGAGAGAAACATCGTCCCATCATGATCCACAGAGTGGCCTTTGGTTCTATTGAGCGTTTTATTGGTATTTTGATCGAGCATTTTGCAGGAGCATTCCCCACCTGGCTGGCTCCGGTTCAGGTGAAGGTTCTGCCGATCTCGGAGAAATTCATGGATTACGGTGAGAAGGTACTTCAGACCCTGAAGGATGCAGGCATCCGGGCAGAGCTGGATACTAAGGCCGAGAAGATCGGCTACAAGATCCGGGAGGCAAGACTTCAGAAAATTCCTTATATGCTGATCGTAGGCGCAAAGGAAGAGGAGGAAGGGCTGGTTTCTGTGAGAAGCCGTTTCCTGGGAGACGAAGGACAGAAATCTCTGGCTGAATTTGTGGAAGCTGTTTCCAATGAGATCCGGACGAGAGAGAACCGGAAGGTGGAGGTTCAGGAAGAGACAAAATAAAAAAGAAAAGAGCAGTTGAATAAAATTTTAAAGATGGCAGATACTATAGAAAACCGGGATAGAAGCCTGCAGCCCGGAATGGCAGCCCTGGATGGCTGAATACGGCGGCTGATCCGGAAAAGAGGCAGGCGGAGGGAATGTTGCAAAATACCTCCGGCGGTACCCTTTCGGGTGATTTTTCACCGAAAATCCACCGGAATTCGTATTTTGCAATATCCTCTTTTTACCGGGGATTTCAAATTTTTCAGCAATAGAAAGGAGAATGGTAAATGCCATCTTTAATTTGTTCTGTACAAAATTGTGTTTACAATCATGCTATGTACTGCGGGAAAGGCGATATCATGGTGGGTGGAGAGGAAGCTGTGAAATGCCAGGATACCTGCTGTGAGAGTTTTTGCGAGCGGAGAATGGACAGCGCTCAAAGTTCCATGGGGACTGCCAATCAGGATATCCAGGTAGACTGTAAGGCGACTCAATGCGTTTACAATGAAAATATGGAATGTATGGCAGGCAAAGTTACGATCGCAGGCGCCGGGGCTGCTGTGGTGAAGGAGACAGAGTGCGTTACCTTTGAGCAGAAGCGGGAGCAGTAAAAAGCAGGAACCGTAAAAGCTAAAAGGATCAAGAAACAGGCGGAAGGAATACAGGAATCAAAGGTTCCGGGAAAGTCAGGGGCAGAGGCCTTGGGCTGCCGGGGGCGGAAACTTCCGCGTTCGATATCTGCCTGTGACAGCTGAGAGAAGAAAGGGCCGCGGAAACAGGACTTAAGAACAGGAAAGTTTCAGGATGAGAAATGTTTCTGCGGCAGTTACATAGCGACTAGGGAGGTTGTTTTTATGGATAAAATGCAGATCTGGGACAGCCATGTGCATCTGTTTCCGCCGGAGATTTATCAGAATTGGGATAAATATGCTGCCATGGATGAAACCTTTGCCAATCTTACCAGAAAACCGGCCAACGGCAAAGGTACGGAAGAAGCCTGGGTTAATCTGGAGGAAGCCTTAGCCTGTGCGGATGAGGCCGGTGTCTGGGGGCTGGCCATGCAGGGCTGGTACTGGAACGATCCCGGGCTGATGCGTTTACATAATGACTATATGGCGGATGCCATAAAAAAGTATCCGGACCGTCTGAAGGGATTTGCTGCTGTGAATCCCAAATTCGGGGAGGAAGCCCTGGCAGAGATAGAACGGTGCGCAAAGCTTGGCTTTTCCGGCGTGGGAGAACTGGGGCCGGGAGGCAATGGCTACGATTTTGAGGACCCGGATTTTCTGGAGGTGCTGCACTGCGCAAAAAGGCTGGATCTTCCGGTGTGTATCCACTGCGGAGAGCCGGTGGGCCATCAGTATGCAGGCAAGGATATGACACCGCTGGCGCCTTTGGCGGAGCTGGTTCGGAAAGAACCGGATGTAAAGCTGATTCTGGCTCATATGGGCGGCGGCCTTCCTTTTTATGAAATGAATCCCAGATACCGTCGTGCTTTTGGAAATGTGCGGTATGACTTTGCTACGAATCCGCTTCTGTATGATATCCGAAGCATTCGGGCAGTGATTACGATGATCGGGCCGGATCGTCTGCTCTATGGCAGTGATTTTCCACTGCTGTTGTATCCGGGAAAATGCAGGGAGGCAAATCTGTCTCTGTTTATTGAAGATATCCGGGAACATGCGGGGCTGACCAGGGAAGAGTGGGGAAAGGTTATGGGTGAGAATTTCATCAGATTTGTAAAATAACCGTTGACAGAGAGGGCTTTCCGTGGTAAAGTAAATAAGGTTATTAGAACAGGAAAGCAGAGTATCCACTCTCACCCAGGCACAGATGTGTGACCCGCGGTTCATATCGAAGATAGAAACGATTCTTTCTATAGGCGTATTATGGTGGATAGCTGTGCTGTCCACTTTTATTTTATGTCAATGTATGGAGGTGCACGACTATTAGCGAGTTAATGATTAACGAACAGATCAGAGATAAAGAGATCCGTCTGATTGGGGAAAATGGAGAACAGTTGGGAATTATGTCATCCAAAGAGGCCATGAAGCTGGCCCGGGAAGCAGAGCTTGATTTGGTCAAGATTGCCCCAGGAGCAAAGCCCCCTGTTTGCAAAATTATTGATTACGGAAAGTACCGCTACGAGATGGCCAGAAAAGAAAAAGAGGCCAAGAAAAAGCAGAAGGTAATTGAAGTGAAAGAAGTGCGTCTTTCACCAAACATTGATGTGAATGATCTGAATACGAAGATGAGCAGCGCCAGAAAGTTTCTGCAGAAGGGAAATAAGGTGAAGGTAAGTCTCCGGTTCAGAGGACGTGAGATGGCGCATATGCAGGCCAGCAGACATATCCTGGAGGATTTTGCCAAAGCTGTTGAGGATGTGGCTGTGATTGATAAGCCAATTAAGCAGGAAGGCAGAAGCCTGACCATATTTTTGTCTGAAAAGCGTTAAAACAAATGATTGAAATATAAGGAGGATAATCATTATGCCTAAAATGAAAACCAGCAGAGCGGCTGCAAAACGTTTCAAAACAACCGGAACCGGTTTGTTAAAAAGAAATAAAGCTTATAAGAGCCATATCTTAACCAAGAAATCTACTAAGAGAAAGAGAAATCTTAGAAAGTCAACCATCACTGATGTAACAAATGCAAAGAATATGAAGAAGATTCTGCCCTATTTATAAGAGTAGACGAAGGAGGAAATAAGACATGGCAAGAATTAAAGGCGGCTTAAACGCTAAGAAAAAACATAATCGTGTATTGAAACTGGCAAAAGGTTACAGAGGAGCCAGATCCAAACAGTATAGAGTAGCAAAACAGTCTGTTATGAGAGCTCTGACCAGCTCCTACGCAGGCAGAAAAGAGAGAAAGCGTCAGTTCAGACAGCTGTGGATCGCTCGTATCAACGCAGCAGCCCGCATGAACGGACTTTCCTACAGCAGATTTATGTTTGGTCTGAAGAATGCCGGCGTAGAGCTGAACAGAAAAGTTCTGGCTGACATGGCAGTAAATGATGCAGCTGGATTCACCGCTCTGGCTGAGATCGCAAAGGCAAATCAGGCATAATTACCGGAAACATAAAAATAAGAAAATAAAAAAGCTGTCCTTTTGCAGAAGGGGAAAACCGACTGCTGGAGGGCAGTTTTTTTCTGTCTTGGCTGGGGAACGAAGCGGCGTTTCTTTTTTGTGAGCCGGCGATTTTGTTATAAAGATTTAGGAATCCGTTGGGGCTTATCGGTGATTTTTCCTGGATTATTTTGCAACCTCCCGGAAAGAAGAAAACTCTAATAGGTAAAGGACGGAAGGGAGGCGGAGAGACATGACAAAGGAGGCATTTGCAGATCTGGTTCTGGATTCTACAGACAGTTTGTACCGGGTGGCAAAGGGCATTTTAAAAAATGACAGCGACTGCGAGGATGCAGTATGGGAAGCGGTCAGCATTGGTTTTGCCAAGCTGCCAGATCTTCGACAGGACTGCTATGGGAAAACCTGGTTAATTCGGATCCTGATTCATGAATGCTATCGGGTGCTGCGTCAGAGAAAGCGGTTTGTGCCTATGGAGGAAGGTTGGCAAGATACGGCGCGGCAAAGGAGGAACAGCCCGTGCGGCGGCAAAGGAGGGAACTGCAGGAAGGACTGGTGTGACGGCGGGCAGGAGTCAGAATTTTATGAGAGCGTATGGGCAGATACGCAGCAGCAGGAATACAGCAGTCTATATGAGGCGTTGTTTCAGATAGAAGAGAAATATCGCATTCCTTTGATCCTGTTTTATAAAGAAGGGTATTCCATTCGGGAGATCGCAGATATTTTGAAGAGTACAGAGAATACGGTAAAAAGCTGGTTGTCCAGAGGCAGACAGAAATTAAGAAAAAATATGGAGGAGGTAAGCTGATATGAGAATAGGAAAGTCAAGCTGGGATGATTATCCGAAGACACCGGATTCTTTCAGGGATACCGTAAGGCGGGCAGTGCAGGCGCAGATGCAGGAAAGAGAACAAGAAGAAGCGGGGACGAAGAGAGAGGAGAAGGAAGATCGAGCTTTGGCAGCCACAAAGGCCGGAGAAAGGAAGGAATCGGGCAGAAAAAATAGGGGACGAAGATGGCGAGCCCTTTGTCTGGCAGCAGCCCTGATGGCCTTTGGAACAGTGGCGATGGCTGCCGGCAGCAGCCTGCTCCATGAATATTTGGAACAGAGAGGATATGAGTCTGAGGATGTAGAGATGCTGATGGAAGTGGAACCGGTGCAGCAGGCAGAAGATAGAGAGCATACCCCTGGGATGGAGGGGGTTGCTATGGAAAAACACTGGCAGGAGCCTGTTTTGAAAGTGACTCAGGCCTGCTTTACAGGAACGGAAGTGTGGATGCTTATGGAAGCTTCGGAGGAAGCCGGGGCTTATGAGCTGTATCTTAAAGATCATGGAAGCATTAACGGCTACGACAGCGCTGTGATGGGATTTGCCAAGACAGAGGAACCGGGGATCTATTTTGGAAGGCTGCAGCTGGCCAGCCGGACAGATGCAAAGGCTCTTGGCCAGCCGGAGCAGGTGACGGTGGAAATGCAGGTGGTGGCAGAGCCGAAATATGAGGGAAGTATCTGGTATATCTGGGAAGATGAGGAGGCGTACCGGAAGCTGTATCCAGAGCTTACATTTGCTTTTGACCATAAAAAAATCTATGATTTTACAGAGATGCCGGAATTAGAAAAGCAGGTAGAAAAGATGGACGGTCTTAAGATTTATCCTCTTTCCGGGCGGGAGGCGACAGCCGGCTATACGCCTCAGAAGCTGACGATGAAACTGAAACTGGATCAGGAAGCAAGAGAAACACTGGAGCGATACGCAGCTTTGGATCAGACGCAGTATCTGCCGGTTCTGGAGGATCAGGAAGGTCAGAACAATCCCGTGGAAGGGGAGGAACAATCAGAGAAGGAAGAAAGCGCAGAAACGATAGAATACACAGAAGAGATGAAAGATACAGAAACGTTAGAAGCCACAGAGACGCCGGAATCTGACGCAGACAAGACCGATGGGAAAAAATCAAAGGAAGCAGAAAACAGGGAGGGGATCGAAGACTCCAGAGTATCCTGCATCCTGAATGGATCGGAGTATTCTCTGAATATAGATGCCTCTGTTTCTAAGGCAGAGGATGTTGTGTACACAGGAACGGTCAGGGCTTCTTTCTGTTCGCCGGATCTTCTGCAAGGACTTTATTCGGAAGAGATGGGGGAGGGCTGGAGAGAGCAGGAGGAAGAATACGACTTGGCCAGCTGGATTTCCCAGGACGGGAACGGTCATGTAAGTATAAGCTTTGACAGACAGTTTTATGAGAATACAGAAAGTAAAAAAGCAGAAACGCTTCCGGAGCCGGTATCGGAGGAAGAAGGAATAAAAATCTGCCGGGAATTTCTGGAGGAAATAGGAATGGAAGGCAGCGTATACCAGGCGCCCTATAGTGAGGGCAGTACCTATCTGATACAGCCAAAGCTGGAAGGCCTTCCTCTGGCAGAAGCGTCTCAGTGGTTTGCCTTTGGAACCTTTACCCTGGAAGGAGACAAAATTGCAGCGGCGATTCTGCCCTTAAAGCTGAAGACAGAAAAGAAAGAACAGACAGACTTGCTTCCCATGGAAGAGATCCTGGAAAGACTGGGACAGTATGTAGAGCTGGGAGAGATTTCTTGTATTGAGAAAGATACGGTGATCCGTGAGATACGCCTGGAGTATTATGTATTGCTTACAGAGGAAGGGCTGGTTTACCGCCCTGTATGGAACTTCAGGGGCCCTGCTTCCTGGGGGGAAGAGGAGCCGGAGACGGAAGATCTCATCTATATGGATGCTGTGACAGGGGCTTATATATCTTCCCTGGGATCTTTGCAGGGTCATGCATAGGTTTTGTAAAAAATAAGTAAGAAAAGTGTAAGTTTAGAATAAATGTTTCGTAAAATGTCCCTTGTTGCAAGGGACATTTTTGTATATAATAGAACTATAGCATCCGTGTACATAGGGCAGCACGTGGACGTATGAAGAGTGAAAGCAGCACAGACAGGAAACGAAGTGGGCTTTTTTCTGACCGTATTGTCCCATGTACACGGATGCTGGTTGCAGGGAAGAGAGAAATCTTCGCATCCTATCATAGAAAGATTTCACCCAAAGATTACATTAAGAGAAAAGCAGATCGCTTTTACAAATGAGGAGACAGGTATTATGCATATCATGGTAACAGAACTGCTCAGCGGCTTGGCCCTGTTCTTGTTCGGAATGAAGTTTATGAGCGAAAGTTTGCAGAAACTGGTGGGAGAGCGGCTCCACGGCATTTTAAAGTCAATGACAGAAAACAAGTACATTGCGTTGCTGTTTGGAGCTTTTTTTACGGCAGTGATTCAGTCCTCCGGTGCCACTACGGTTATGGAGGTAAGCTTTGTGAACGCAGGACTGATGACGGTGGAACAGTCAGTAGGGCTTACCTTTGGCGCCAACATTGGAACCACCATCACTTCCCAGCTGGTCTCTCTGAAGCTGACGGCAATCGCTCCTTTTATCATTTTTGCAGGAGCGGCCATTATCACCTTCGGAAAGCGGCCTATTTTGCGGAAGGCAGCGGATGTCACCTTTGGTTTCGGCGCCCTGTTTTTAGGGATTAATCTGATGACCGGTGCATTGGGTGCTTTGCATCAGTTTCCGGAGATTGTAAAGATCTTCCATTATCTGGGAAATCCGGTATTTGCTCTGCTGTTGGGACTTTTGATGACTGTGGTCGTGCAGAGTTCTTCTGTTACGGTCAGTGTGCTGGTGCTGCTGGCGGATTCCGGTCTGGTGGATCTGGCAAGCTGCGTATATTTCATTTTAGGTGCCAATGTGGGCTCCTGTACTCCGGCAGTGGTGTCTGCCATGCATTCCAACAAAGAGGCAAAGCGCACAGCTTTGATTCACGTACTGTTTAATGCAGTGGGTGTGGTGCTGTTTTCCGGTATTATGCTGTTTGCCAAGGATGGGCTGATCGGGCTGATCTCCGGTATCAGCGGCGTGGGAAATGCCAAGCGGTTTGTGGCAAATGCGGATACGCTGTTTAAGGTGATTCAGGCGCTGATCTTGCTTCCCTTTACCAGTCAGATGGTAGCGCTGTCAAAGAAGATGATCCCGGAGGGAGCTCCATCAGAGGCAGAGGCGCTGAACGAGCGGAAGCTTTTGTACATAGGAAAGAGCACAAAATATAAAGAATCTACAGCAGTGGTAGATTCCATCAAAGAGATCGAGCGAATGGCTTACATGGTGCGCCAGAATCTGAATTTGTCTCTGGATGCGCTTCTGGACGATGATCTGGAAAATGCAGAGGTACTGCAAAACAGGGAGAAATATGTGGATTTCTTAAGCAGGGGCATTACAGAGTATCTGATTGCGATGAATAAGCTGCAGCTGCCCCTTGGGGATGCTGACCGGATCGGAAGTTTGTTCCATGCAGTGATCGATATAGAGCGGATCGGAGATCATGCGGTGAATATTCTGGAGGCTGCCCAGAGAAAGCGGGATAAGGGAATTGTTTTTTCCGAGCAGGCATATAAAGAGATGATGGATCTGAAAGAGAATGTGATGGAGATTTATGATGATTCTCTGCGTATCTTTGCCAGCGGAAAGCAGGACCTTCTGGAACGGGTATCAGTTCTGGAGGATGAGATTGACCGGAAGCAGATCCTTTATCAGGAAGAGCATGTGGAGCGTATGTCTTCCCAGAGCTGTTCTGTGGAGGCTGGACTGATTTTTATGGATTTTCTCATCGGAATGGAGCGGATCGGAGATCATGCCATGAATATCGCGTATTCTGCCACTGGTAAATAAAGGGAAAAGGAGAGGAAAACGATGAAAGTATTGATGCTGAACGGAAGTGCAAGACAAAAAGGAAACACCTATCAGTCTCTTTTGGAAGTAGGAAAGCAGTTGGAAAAAGAAGGAATCGAATATGAAATTTTTCAGATCGGTCCGGGTCCGGTGAGGGACTGCATTGGATGCGGCAAGTGCAGCGAAAACGGCTGTGTATTTACCGATGACAAGGTGAATGAGTTTGTGGCAAAAGCCAAGGAGGCAGACGGGTTTGTATTCGGGACTCCGGTTTACTATGCCCATCCCAGCGGGCGTATTTTATCCTTTCTGGATCGGGTATTTTACAGCAGCGGCAGAGCCTTTGCTTTTAAACCGGCAGCTTCTGTGGCAGTGGCCAGGAGGGGAGGCACTACTGCATCTTTTGATGTGCTGAACAAATACTTTGGCATTTCTCAGATGCCGGTGGCAGGCTCTACCTATTGGAATCAGACCCATGGAGCAGGAGAGGGGGAAGCGCTCCTGGATGCAGAGGGGCTTCAGACTATGCGGAATTTGGCCAGAAATCTGGCCTGGATGATGAAATGTTTTGAGGCTGGACGGCAGCAGGGAATTGAGCTGCCCAGGGCAGAGCGGGAAAACCGAACCAGTTTCATACGGTAGGCTGTGTCACTCTGCTTTCCTTTTTCATAAGGTAAAGAAAAAGGTATTTTTTATGAATTTAACGAAGCTTGTGCCTGTGGTGGGGACAATTTTGAGTATGACAAGAGAGAATGGATGCTGCGGTCAGCAGATCAGTCTGAGAACTCCGGAAGGAATGGTACACTTTGCTGTTTCGGAATCGACCATGATCGTGGACAGCAAGCGGCTGCGTCCGGGAATGAGGGTAGCTGCTTTTTATGACAGCAGCCTTCCTGTGCCCCTGATCTTTCCGCCAAGATATCAGGCCCAGATGATTGCGCCCCTTGCGGGAAATGAAGAGATCCTGCTGTCCTTTTTCGATCAGACGCTGACATCAGCTGACGGATCTTTGCGGCTTAAGGTGGATCGCAGAACCAGGGTGGAGACCATCAATGGTCAGAATTTCACCTGCAATTTGCGAAATCGGATGCTGTTAGTGTATTACAGTGAGACCACCAGAAGTATTCCGCCCCAGACTTCCCCATCCAGAATCATTGCATTCTGTGGATGAGAAGAGAGAAAAGCAGTTTTATTTCAGCGTGTAGGATGTTTTCTTCCATCTGGAACAAGCAGTTCATTTTGCAGGCGGGAGACGCTTAACAGATAAAAAGCGGGATGTGGCAAAAATCCTCCGGGATTTATATTTTGCCACATCCCGCTTTTTCCTGGCATAGGAAATCACTTCCCATACACAAAAAAAGGCTCTTGGAGATCGCACTGCGTCGGGGAAGAAAGATGTGTCTGAAACTTCCCGCCGCAGGCAAAGAAGCCTGCTGGCAGACTCCTTTTATGCCTTAACGGCCGTCGGTCTTACAGCTTTTTTCCAGTGAGCATTTCATAGGCCTGGAGATATTTGTCAATGGTTTTATCCACAATCTCCTGAGGAAGGGTCCAATCGTTGCCCGGATGGGCGGTGAGCCAGTCTCTGGCAAACTGTTTGTCAAAGGAGGGTTGTCCGTGACCGGGCTCGTACTGATCAGCAGGCCAGAAACGGGAACTGTCCGGTGTGAGCATTTCATCACCGATCACAATAGTTCCCTCTTCGTCCAGACCGAATTCAAACTTGGTGTCAGCAATGATGATGCCCTTGCTGAAGGCGTAATCTGCGCATTTTTTGTACAGGGCAATGGTGAGATCACGAAGTTTGGAGGCATATGCTTCACCCTTGCCGGGGAAGTGCTTCTCCAGATAGTCAATGCTCTGCTCATAGGAAATATTTTCATCGTGGTCGCCGATCTCTGCCTTGGTGGAGGGGGTATAGATGGGCTCCGGCAGCTTGTCAGACTCTTTTAATCCCTCTGGCAGGCGGATGCCGCAGACGGTTCCGTCTTTTTGGTAGCTGGCCCAGCCGCTTCCGGTGATATAACCCCGGACGATGCACTCAACGGGAAGCATATTCAGCTTTCGGCACATCATGCTGTTGCCGTCAAAACGATCCTGCTGGAAAAATTCCGGCATGTCTTTCACATCGGTGGAGAGCATGTGGTTGGGGAGAAGATCCTGGGTAAAATCAAACCAGAATTTGGACATCTGGGTCAGAACCGTTCCCTTCTTTGTCACTGTGTTATTCAAGATTACATCAAAACAGCTGATCCGGTCAGTAGCAACCATAATCAGATTGCTTCCATTGTCATAAATTTCCCGGACTTTTCCTTCTTTGATCGGCTTCATATTCTGCACCTCTCTGTAGTTTGTTATTTTTAGTACTGTATTTTCGGGCTTTCCAGAGAAAACTGTTCATAACGGAAACCCTATTATTATAGATAAACAGATTTCTTCTTAAAAATCAATACTCTTTTTACAGGAAACACAAATTTTGGCACATTGGTCAATAAATGGGAAGATTTAAGAAAACATTTAGATTTATTTTGATTTGGAGTATTGATTTATGGAATTTGTATAATTATAATAAGCGTAGCACAGTAGCTGGATTTTTTACAGATGCTGCTGCGGATTGAGGAGGAAAAGATGGATAATAATCAAAACAATCATGGCCGTGGGCCTGGGGATCCGGGAAACGGTCAGGGAAATAACAACCGGAAAAATCATTCTATGATTATGATTTTCATTGTTGTTACTGTACTTACTTTGCTGGGCATGAATTTCATCAATAATATGATGCGAGACAGCACTTCAAAGGAGATCAATTACAATGAGTTTTTGGAAATGCTGGATAAGGGCATGGTGGAGAAAGTGACGCTCACCAGTGATACCATCACCATTGTCCCGAAAGTTCAGCCTTTTACCGAACAGGGGGTGGAGATTTCCTATTACACCGGACGGATCAAAGGCGATGAGGAGCTGATCCCCCGCCTGAATGAGGCTGGGGTAAAGTATACGGAGGAAATCCCGGATACGACAACCAATATTATACTGAATATCCTGCTGTCGCTGCTGCCGCTGGTATTTATCTGGTTTTTGCTGGGGATGCTGATGCGGAGGATGTCCGGAGGCGGAGGCGTTATGGGCGTGGGCAAAAGTAAGGCCAAGGTTTACGTTCAGAAGGAAACCGGAGTCCTGTTTAAGGATGTGGCCGGTCAGGATGAGGCAAAGGAGTCTTTGCAGGAAGTGGTAGATTTCCTGGAGAATCCGGGTAAATATACCAAAATCGGAGCAAAACTGCCAAAGGGAGCGCTGTTAGTGGGGCCTCCCGGAACCGGTAAGACTCTGCTGGCAAAGGCAGTTGCCGGGGAGGCCAAGTGCCCCTTCTTCTCCCTGTCAGGCTCTGACTTTGTGGAGATGTTTGTGGGTGTGGGGGCATCCCGTGTAAGAGACCTGTTTGAGGAGGCAAAGAAAAATGCCCCCTGCATTATCTTTATTGATGAGATTGATGCCATCGGTAAGAGCCGTGACAGCCGCTACGGCGGAGGCAATGATGAGCGGGAGCAGACGCTGAACCAGCTTCTGGCGGAGATGGACGGATTCGACACCTCCAAGGGCCTGCTGATTCTGGCTGCTACCAACCGCCCGGAGGTTTTGGATCAGGCGCTGCTTCGTCCCGGCCGTTTTGACCGCCGGGTGATCGTGGATAAGCCGGATCTGAAAGGCCGTGTGGATGTGCTGAAGGTTCACGCCAAGAATGTGCGCATGGACGAGACAGTAGATCTGGAGGCCATTGCTCTGGCTACCTCTGGCGCCGTCGGCTCTGATTTGGCAAACATGATCAATGAGGCTGCCATTCTGGCAGTGAAAAAGGGAAGAAATACGGTTTCTCAGAAAGATCTGTTTGAGGCAGTGGAGATCGTGCTGGTAGGTAAAGAGAAAAAGGATCGGGTTCTGAGCAAAGAAGAGCGGAAGATTGTCTCCTATCATGAGGTGGGACATGCGCTGGTGAGCGCTTTGCAAAAGGATTCTGAGCCGGTACAGAAGATTACCATTGTTCCAAGAACCATGGGAGCTTTGGGATATGTGATGAATGTGCCGGAGGAAGAAAAATTTCTGAACACAGAAAAAGAGATACGGGCTATGCTGGTAGAGTTCGTGGCCGGCCGTGCAGCGGAGGAGCTGGTGTTTGATACAGTGACTACCGGGGCGGCTAACGATATTGAGAAGGCCACCAAGGTGGCGAGAGCTATGATCACGCAGTACGGTATGTCCAAGAAATTTGGGCTTATGGGTCTGGAGAGTGCTGCCAACCAGTACCTGGAGGGCAGGACGGTATTAAACTGCAGTGATGTGACAGCGGCTGAGGTGGATCAGGAAGTGATGCGTGTGCTGAAAGAATCCTATGAGGAGGCGAAGCGCCTCCTGAGGGAACATCGCAGCACCATGGATCAGATTGCTGCTTTCCTGATTGAGAAGGAGACCATCACAGGAAAAGAATTTATGGAGATTTTCCACCGGGTAGAGGGAATTACCCCGGAGCAACGCCAGCAGGGAAAGAATACAGGACGTATCCTGGAGACCCCAAAGGTGATTGAACTTCCGCAAAACGGCGGCCTGGATGTAAAGTCCGATGAAGAGCAGGAAGCAGGGAGAGAAGCTCAAAAGCCTGGTGAGGAGAAGGAGACAGAGGTATCCGTTCAAAAATCCGGCGAGGAGAAGGAGGCAGAGGAAGCTGCTTTGGCATCCGCTGAGTCTGGAAAGGCGGAGGTATCTGACCAGGAGGATGGGGAATAGAGAGAAAAAATAGCAGAAAAGAGCCAGCGGTGAGAGGGAGCAAAAGCGCCGGGTGAGGGGAGAAGTATCGGCGCTTTGGATGCAAAAAGGATAAGTTTCGGAGGCGCTCCGTCATTTAGAATAAAGATCTGATAAATGAGGAGCAAAATTCGGGATAATGCTAATTGAAATTATGGGGAAACGTGCTAAAATATTCGATTATCAGATAAAATAGTAAGAGAGTATTATATGCATGAAATGGGGAGAAACCATGAAAACAGTAAAAAATTTATATGATCAGTATAAGCATGGACTTTGGATCCTTGTGTATATGGTTTTCTATCTGCTGGGTTTTTTTATTCTGGAGAATGCGGAACACCGCCATTACCATATTATTCACAGCTGGATTGATGACCTGATTCCTTTCTGCGAGTATTTCATTGTGCCGTATCTGCTTTGGTTTGCATACCTGGCAGTGGGGGTGGGCTGGTTTATTTTCCGGGCCAAGGATAAGAGAGAGTATTATCAGCTTACATCGGTGCTGGTGCTGGGAATGACCATTTTCCTGATTGTGAGTTGTGTGTATCCCAACAAGCAGGATCTTCGCCCGGTGGTGTTTGATAACAATAATATTTTTACTCAGATGGTGCAGCATCTGTATGCTACGGATACGCCCACGAATATTTTACCCAGTATCCATGTGTTTAATTCACTGGCCATGTTTTACGCTATTAACCGAAGCCCCCAGTTAAAAAAGCGTTACGGGGTGCGGATTTTCTGCGGAGTGCTTACGGTATCCATCATTTTGTCTACCATGTTTTTAAAACAGCATTCTGTCGTGGATGTGTCTCTGGGAATATTGATGGCAGTGACGCTGCAGGGGATTTGTGAACGGGTGTTCCAGACAGGAACAGAGAGTTACCGCAGAGGAGATCTCAGAAGAATTTATTAGGATATTTTGCGCCCATAGGCTGTATGCTTTAAAAGCTGCGTCTATGGGTGTTTGCTTGTTTCATGGGAAATTCCTTCCTATGAAACAAAAATGCTCCGCAGGATCACACTGTGCGGATTGGAAAGATGTCGCCTGTGGCGGGTGAAGGAAAAAAGGGAGTAGGAGGAAGAGAGAAAATGGAGAGACTATTTGACAAAAAGCAGCTGAGAGCTCTGATCATTCCCCTGGTGATCGAGCAGGTGCTTGCCATGACGGTGGGTATTGCAGATACGACCATGATTTCTTATGCCGGGGAGGCGGCCATATCCGGAGTTTCCCTGGTGGATATGATCAACAATGTGCTCATCGGGATTTTTGCCGCAGTGGCCACCGGAGGCGCGGTGATTATATCCCAGTATCTGGGCAGCAGGAATCGGGAGAAGGCCTGCGAGGCTGCAGGTCAGCTTTTGATGATCATTACTCTGATTTCACTTGGTATTATGGGAATTTGTCTGTGGCTGCGCCAGCCTCTTTTGCGTCTGCTTTTTGGTTCTGTGGAGGATGGGGTGATGGAGAGCGCCATGACATATTTTTTACTGTCCGCCTTTTCCTATCCGTTTTTGGCAGTGTATAATTCCGGGGCAGCCATCTACCGCTCCATGGGCAATTCCAAAGTACCTATGTATATTTCAGCAGCTATGAATGTGATTAATATTGTGGGAAATTCGATTCTGATTTTTGGCTGCGGCCTGGGAGTAGCGGGAGCTGCTCTGGCAACTCTGGTGGCCAGGATGACGGCAGCGGTGGTGCAGACGGTTCTGGTATGGCAGAAAAAGAAACCGGTTCATGTGAGCCTTCGGGGGATTTTTCACTGGAATGGAGAGATGATTGGGAAGATTTTGACCATCGCTCTGCCAAACGGTGTAGAGAGCGGGATCTTTCAGGGAGGCCGGGTTGTGCTGGTGAGTATTATCGCAGCGTTCGGTACTGCTCAGATCGCCGCAAATGCTGTGGCCAACAGTCTGGATTCCATGGGGATTCTGGGAGGAAATGCCATGAATCTGGCTATGATTACTGTGGTAGGCCAGTGCATTGGTGCAGGAGATATGAAACAGGCTTCTGATTACACGAAAAAGCTTCTGAAAATCACCTATGCCATCATCGGGGTCACCTGCGGCTGTTTGCTGTTGTTCTTAAATCAGATATTAAATATCTACAGCCTGTCTTTGGAGGCCAGAGAGCTTTCTAAGATTCTGGTGTTTATTCACAATGGTTTTGGTATGCTGCTGTGGCCGGTTTCCTTTACGCTTTCATATTCTCTGAGAGCAGCAGGGGATGTAAAATTTACCATGGTAGTATCTATTTTTTCCATGTTTGCGTTCCGAATTCTGTTCAGTGTGATTTTGGGAAGCTGGATGGGCATGGGGGCAGTGGGAGTGTGGCTTGCCATGGTGCTGGATTGGATTTTCCGCTCCATCCTGTTTATTTGGAGATTCCGCAGTGGAAAGTGGAAAAATTTTCATTTGATCGGATAGGAAGAAAATTTGGAGACAAGCTGATCTGGCCTCAAAGTGTGGCGGTAAGCAGTCTTAATAACCCTGTTAGGGAAAATAAAGAGAAGGGGAAGCTGCCGATGGAGTTTCATTTTAATATAGAAGAAGAGTTAAAAAAACTGCCTCCAAGGCCCGGCGTGTACATTATGCACGATGAAAACGATGGGATCATTTATGTGGGCAAGGCCATCAGCTTAAGGAACCGGGTGCGCCAGTATTTTCAGAGCAGCAGGAACAAGGGGCCAAAGATTGAGCAGATGGTAGCCAGGATTCGCCGGTTTGAATACATTGTGACGGATTCAGAACTGGAGGCGTTGGTTCTGGAGTGTAACCTGATCAAGGAACACCGCCCCAAGTACAATACGATGCTGAAGGATGACAAGACCTATCCTTTTATCAAAGTGACGGTGGGGGAAGCGTATCCGAGGGTGCTGTTTTCACGCACTATGAAAAAGGACAAATCCAAATATTACGGTCCTTATACCAGCGCAGGGGCGGTGAAGGACACCATAGAGCTTCTTCGAAAGCTCTATAAGATTCGAAGCTGTAACAGAAATCTTCCCAGAGATATCGGCAAGGAGCGGCCCTGCCTGAACTATCACATCAAACAGTGCAACGCTCCCTGCCAGGGGTATGTAAGCCAGGAGGATTACCGGAAGCAGATCGGGAGCGCCATGGAGTTTCTTAACGGTAATTATGCTCCGGTCTTGAAGATGCTGGAGGAGAAGATGCAGCAGGCGTCCGAGAATATGGAGTTTGAGGAGGCCATTACCTACCGGGATCTGAGGAACAGCGTACGGCAGGTGGCTCAGAAACAGAAGATTACCAGCGGGGACGGTGAGGATAAAGATGTGCTGGCAGTGGCAGCGGACGGAACAGACGCTGTGGTGCAGGTGTTCTTTATCAGAGGAGGCCGCCTGATCGGAAGAGATCATTTCTTTTTAAAGATTGGTCTTTACGACCGGAAGGCAGTGATTTTAAACAGCTTTATCAAGCAGTTCTATTCCGGGACACCCTTTATTCCCAGAGAGCTGATGCTGGAGGTGGAGGTGGAGGAGCATGAACTTCTGGAACAGTGGCTCACTGCCCGAAGAGGCCAGCGAGTATTGATTCGGGTTCCCAAGAAGGGGACAAAGGAAAAGCTGGTGGAGCTGGCAAGACAGAACGCAGTGATTGTGCTAAATCAGGATCGGGAGCGGATCAAGCGGGAGGAAGGCCGAACCATAGGAGCCATGAAGGAGATCTCTGATCTTTTGGCTCTGCCCAGGATCAACCGGGTGGAGGCTTATGATATTTCCAATATCAGCGGTTTTGAATCTGTGGGCTCCATGGTGGTGTTTGAGCGGGGCAAGGCCAAACGCAGTGATTACCGAAAGTTTAAAATCCGAACGGTGCAGGGGCCGGATGACTATGCCAGTCTGGAAGAAGTGCTGACCAGGCGCTTTTCCCATGGAATGAAAGAAAAGCAGGAGCTTCAGGAAAAACAGGTGGAGCAGGAGCTGGGGAGCTTTTCTAGCTTTCCGGATTTGATTA
>ENA-ORTM01000409-ORTM01000409.1-human-gut-metagenome-genome-assembly--contig:-NODE-409-length-54134-cov-11.417741_pt1 | contig 54134 bp, 47 predicted proteins | sample MGYA00241909_ERZ509182 | MGnify/ENA primary metagenome ERZ509182 (study PRJEB26280, sample SAMEA2338855) | human gut metagenome | biome: human gut; feature: human-associated habitat; material: faeces...
TGAAGGTGAACAGTCCGCTGAACTGGTTGATGAAGAACGGGATGAAATTCAGGTAGTAGTCGAATATCACCTCGTTGAGCGGGGCGTGCAGTTCCGTGAAGTCGTCGATCTTCTCCACGTAGTCGAACAGTACGACCACGACGATAATCATCGCGATGGCGAAGAAGTAGGTCGCGAGGAATTTCCCCAGTATGTAGCGGTCTAAGATCTTAAACCCCGGAAAACGCAGCTTCATCTTTTCGGTTGTCAATATTTTTCGAATGCGATCCATTCGGTTTGATCCGGATCGTCGATCGCAGGCCGTGCGAACCTGTACAACTCTCCGCAGCCGTGGATAACGGCCGTATTGCCTTCGAACCGGATAAACGACCAGTAGATGCCGTCCTCGTCGAAGACGCACTGGTCGGGACTGAATTTCGTGTTGTCAATTTTCAGCGGTTCGGCGCTCTCGGTGCGGTTGTCGGGGGCCATGTAGGCGGTGTGCTCCCGCGAGTTGTCCATCATACGGACGTTCTGTGCGAAAAGTCCGCCGTGGTCGTTAAACCGCAGGCGGGCGGCTCGGCAATAGACGAATCCCGGCTCGATATTGAACGTATAACTGTGCCGGTTGGTTCCCGCTTGGAAGCTGACGGTTCCGTTTTCGCAGTGGCATCTCGTGCCCAAGCACCATTGCTGGATGCAGGAGCCGATCTCCAACGGCGAGGCTTTCAGCATCTCGTAGGGTGCGACGACCTCAAAGTTTTCCACTTTTTCGAGCATCCGTTCCCGACCGTCTACCACGATACGCAGCCGTCCGTCGGGCTGCACGGTTCCCAAATCGGCGGATTGTCGTGCTTCTCCGGGTGTCCAGATATACTGCATGAGCACCGTGTCGGGCGTGAATACGGTTTTACCCAATAACACGGTGTCCGTGGCGTCCGTGAGTTGCAGGAGGGAGGTTGTTATGCTGTCATTGCGCTCGAATAGCAGCGCGAAGCGTTTTGAACGGAACAGTTCGCAGTCCTTATCAGCCCAAACCCCAACCGCAGGAGATGCCGTCGCCGGTTTGTTCTCCGAACAGGACGGGCTGGCCAGCAAGACCCACAACCCGAACAGGATGACTTGAATTGGTCTTTTCATAATCTTTTTTTCGTTTGGTTGTTTGGTAAAAGTCCTTTCACAGTCTGCGCATCAGTTTGCCGACCATCGCCTCCTTCCACTGCTTGAAATCCCCGGCAGCGATGTGCTCGCGGGCCATCGTCACCAGCCGCAGGTAGAAGGCGATGTTGTGCAGCGAGGCGATCTGCGCCGCCAGCATTTCGCCGCATGTCACCAGGTGGTGTAGGTAGGCCTTCGTATAGAGCGTGTCGACGAACGCCGTGCCCTCGGGGTCGATCGGCGAGAAATCGTCCTCCCATTTCTTGTTGCGGATGTTGATGACGCCTTCGGCCGTGAACAGCTGCCCGTTGCGGCCGTTGCGCGTCGGCATCACGCAGTCGAACATGTCCACGCCGCGCTCGATCCCTTCGAGGATGTTCACCGGCGTGCCCACGCCCATTAAATAACGGGGACGGTCTTCGGGCAGTATGGCGTTGACCACTTCGATCATCTCGTACATCACCTCGGTCGGTTCGCCGACCGCCAGTCCGCCGATGGCATACCCGTCGGCGCCGTACTGTTGCACGTTTTCGGCCGCATGCGCCCGGAGGTCGGGGTATGTGCATCCCTGTACGATGGGGAACAGCGCCTGGTAGTGGCCGTATTTGGGCTCGGTCTGATGGTAGCGGTCGAAGCAGCGATCCAGCCATCGCTCGGTCAGCGCCAGCGATTTGGCCGCGTATTCGCGCGGGGCGTCGCCCGGGGGGCATTCGTCGAAAGCCATCATGATGTCGGCGCCGATCGTGCGCTCGGTGTCCACGACGCTTTCGGGGGTGAAGAGGTGTTTCGAACCGTCGATATGCGACCGGAAATGGCATCCCTCCTCCCTGAGCTTGCGGCAAGCTGCGAGCGAGAAGACCTGGAAGCCGCCGCTGTCGGTGAGCATCGGCCCTTCCCAGGTCGAGAAACGGTGTACGCCCCCGGCCTTTTCGATGATCTCCATGCCGGGGCGCATGTAGAGGTGGTAGGTGTTCGCCAGGATGATCTGCGCCCGGGCCTCGTCGCGCACGTCGCGGTGGAAAATGCCTTTGACCGTGGCGGCTGTACCCACAGGCATGAAAATCGGGGTGCGGATGACGCCGTGGTCTGTCGCCAGTTCGCCCGCGCGGGCTTTGGACGCCGGATCCTTATGCTGTAATGTAAACTTCATGCTCATATATTCGGCAAAAATACATAAAATAATCTGATTTGGGAATTCTGAATTCTGAATTGTTTTGTACCTTTGCACATATTTCGCCTGTATGCAATTTTTCGATACTATTCTGACATGCTACGGCTGGGAAGGCATTGCCCTCGCAGGGGCCGTGCTCGCCATGTTCGGCGTGCAGTTGTACTACTATATTTTCGTTTACGGCCGTATCCCCGGCTACAAGAATAACCGCCGCCCGGCCGTGCTGGAGGCCGATCCCCAGGTGTCGGTCGTCATCCCGCTCTTCTCGGAGGACTATTCGTTCGTCGAGGAGCGGCTGCCGCTGATCCTGGCGCAGAACTACCCCGATTTCGAGGTGGTGATCGTCTACGTCGGCCACGATTCCGATTTCTACGAGGAGCTCGTGCGGCTGAAACAGTCGTTCCCCCAGATCGTGACGACCAAGATTCACCTCGACCCCCGCTTCCCCATTTCGCGCAAGATGGCGCTCAACGTGGGCATCAAGTCGGCGCACTACGAGTGCATGGTCTTCACTTCGACCGATGCCGTCCCCCAGACCGACCGCTGGCTGGCATTGATGGCCAAGGGCTTTACGCGGGGCGAGATCGTCGTGGGTTACTGCGGCGTGGAGCGCGGGAAAGGCTTTACGAACTACATGATGCGCGTCTGGCGCATGATGCACTCCGCCGACTGGATCGCCCGTGCCGTGCGCCGAAACCCTTACCGGGGAACGCTCCACAACATCGGGTTTACGAAGAACATCTATTTCGGCTCCAAGGGGTTCAGCCATCTCAACATGAATATCGGCGAGGACGACCTCTACATGCAGAAGGTCATGACGCACGACAATGTGAGCGTGATCCTCTCGCCGCGTGCGACGTTGCGCGAGAAAATGTGGGGCGGTATGCGCTGGTGGATGGGGCAGTTGCGTTATTACGGTTCGGCATTCGCGTTCTATCCGCAGCAGGTGAAGAATTACATCCAGTGGGAACTGGGGTCGCGGGCGCTTTTTTTCATCACGGCCGCCTGTGCGCTGGCGGTGATGCCGTTCGAATACAAGATCGCGGCCCTCGTGCTGGTGCTGGTTCGCTACCTGCTCGTGGCGATTCAGGTGCGACGCATCGCACGCCGCCTGGGAGAGGCGGGCATGGCCGGCCGTTATTTTGTTTACGACCTGCTCAGTCCGCTGTGGGCGTTCCTGCTCGGGGTGCTGCTGCTGCGACGAGATGACCGCGTATGGAGATAGCCGACTATATCGTCGCCGAAGACCGGCGCCTGGTGGAACTCGTGCTCGAAGGCGACGACAGGGCCTTCGAATACCTGTTCAACCGTTACCGCGATGCGATCCACCGCCTTTTCGTGCAGCGGCTGGGGGGTGTCAACGATGCCGACGACCTGTTGCAGGAGACGTTTATCAAGGTCTACATCAACCTGCATCGTTACAGTACCGTCTATACCTTCGGGCAGTGGGTTTACACCATCGCCCGCAATACGTTCATCGACTTCGTGCGGCGCCGCCAGGACGACCTGTCGATCGACGAACGTTTCTCCTCGCCTCCGTCGACGACTCCGACGCCCGAAGAGAGCGTCATCAGCATGCAGCAGCGGACGCAGATCGAGCATTACCTCGAACGCCTCGCCCCGCGCTACCGGACGCTGATCGTCATGCGGTTCTTCGACGAATACTCTTACGAAGAGATCGCCGCCAACCTCAAATTGCCGCTCGGCACCGTCAAGACGCAGATACACCGTGCCCGCGAACAGATGTGCCGCCTGATAACCGAAGGCGAGAAAAACTGACCCCTCCCCGAAAATACGATATGCATGGAACTTATCGACAAATATTTCCCCGCCCTGACGGAGTTGCAGCGGCAGCAGTTCGCCGCCCTGTACGGCCTTTACGCCGACTGGAACGCCAAGATCAACGTCGTCTCGCGCAAGGATTTCGACCAGCTCTACCTGCGCCATGTGCTGCATTCGCTCGCCATCGCCAAGGTCTGTACGTTCGATGCCGGTGCCCGTATCCTCGACGTGGGGTGCGGCGGCGGCTTTCCTTCGGTACCGCTGGCGATTCTCTTTCCCGAGGCGCATTTCACCGCCGCCGATTCCATCCGCAAGAAGATCACGGTCGTCGGGGGCGTCGCCGCCGGGCTCGGACTGCGGAACCTCGATCCTTGCTGCGTGAGGGTCGAGACGCTGCAGGAACGCTACGATTATGTCGTTTCGCGCGCCGTCACGGCAATGCCGGAGTTCGTCGGATGGATCTGGGCGAAAATCGGGAAGGGACAGAAAGGCTCGCTTCCGAACGGTATCCTCTACCTCAAGGGCGGCGACCTGGCCGAAGAACTGGCGCAAACCGGTATGCGCTGGTATATCTACGATATTCCGCGGTTCTTCGGAGAGGAGTTCTTCGAGACCAAGAAAGTGGTCTATACCCCTAAAAAATAAATCCGTATGGCGGACGGCGTGCTCCTTCCCGGGTTGCTGTTGTGGTCGCTGCCCGCGATGTTCCTGCTCCACGATGCTGAGGAGGTGCTCTTTCTTCCGCCGTGGCTTCGCCGCAACCGGGAGTGGCTGGCGCGGCGTTTCCCGCAGCTCGCCCGCCGCATGCTCCTGCATTTCGACGGGATCTCCCCCTTGCGGTTTGCCGCCATGGCTGCCGAAGAACTGGTTTTGCTGGTGGCGGTAACGGCCTGTGCGGCCCTTGCCGGCTGTTATTATCCGTGGCTGGCCCTGTTCCTTGCGTTCGGGATGCACCTGCTGATCCATCTCGGGCAGTGGGTTGCCGTGGGACGCTATGTCCCCGTCGTTGCGACGTCGCTGTCGTGCCTGGCGTGCTGTGGCTGGGGACTGTGCATCATGATAAACTCCCGGTTCTTTTCGCTCCGGGAGTTCGTGTTATGCGGGATGGCGGGATGTCTCGTCGCCGCGGTCAATCTCTGGCTCGTGCATCGGCTGGCGACACCAGCCGTTTCAGGCCGGGAGCACAGGTGATTACTTTCCCTGTTTGGGCTGCTGTCTGTCGAGGATCGTTTGCAGGTTGGCCATGAATTTGTCGGGCTTGGCCGCCCCCTGTATGCGCCCCAGCAGTTCGCCCTGCGTGTCGAAGACCAGGTAGAGCGGGATCGCCCCGCTGCCGTAGCGTTTGAGCAGTTCCTTGCCCGTGGTCTTGTCCACGTCGTATTTGGCGGCCACGAAATGCCGTTCCATGAAATCCCCCACGTCCTTGCGTGAGAAAACCTCCCGTTCCATCGTGCGGCAGGGCGGACACCACGTGGCGTAGAGGTCGATGAAGACCAGTTTCCCGGTTTTGACCGCCATCTCCCGGACGGCGTCGGTCGATTTTGTTTCGAATTTCACCTGTGCCTGTGCGGCGCCCGCTCCGAGTGCCAGCATCAGTATGAAGGTCAGTTTTTTCATGCGGATTCGTTTTCCGTATAACGTGCAAGAACCGTGCTCTATTGCCCGCCTTCGAGTGCCGAAGTGCTCAGCAGCCCGCAGGCCGCCTGGATGTCCTCCCCGCGCGAAGCCCGGATCGTGGTTTGTATGCCCTTGGCCGTCAGCGTGTCGCGCAAACGCACCATGGCTGCGTCGTCCGGCGAGAAATAGGGTGACCCGGGGATTTTATGGAACCGGATCAGGTTGATGCGGCACTTGATGCCGTCCAGCAGGCGACACAGTTCGCGGATATGCCGTGGCGAGTCGTTCAGTCCGCTCATGACGATGTATTCGAACGATACGCGGCGCTGGTGCGTGAAGTCGTATCGGCGCAGGATTGCCGCGACCTCGGCGACCGGCCATGCCCGTTCGACGGGCATGATGGCGGCCCGCTCCTCGTGGAAGGGGTTGTGCAGGCTTACGGCCAGATGCACCTTCGTGCTGTCGAGTAACCGCCGCAACTCGGGGACGACGCCTGCTGTGGAGAGCGTGATGCGCGTGGGCGACCAGCCGAAGCCCCACTCCGCCGTGAGGATGTCGAGCGCCCTGAGCACGTTGTCCGTATTGTCCAGCGGTTCGCCCATGCCCATGAAAACTACGTTCGTCAGCGTGTCACGTTCGGGTAGGGAGACGATCTGGTTGAGGATTTCGGCCGCCGTAAGCGAGTGTTGCAGCCCCTGCCGCCCCGTGGCGCAGAATTTACACCCCATGCGGCACCCGGCCTGCGACGAGACGCAGAGCGTGGCCCTGTCGCCGTCGGGAATATAGGCCGATTCGATGTAGGCTCCCTGTTGTGTGCGGAAGAGGTATTTCTTCGTGCCGTCGGCCGATTCGGTGACCCGTTCGGGCGGGGTCAGCACCTGCCGGAACCGTTCGGCCAGCAGGGCGCGCCGGGCAGCCGGGATATCGGTCATCAGCATCGGGTCTTCGATGTGCTTCACATAGAGCCAGCGGGCGAGCTGCCCTGCCGCGAAACGCGGCAGGCCCGTCTCGGCGCAGAGGGCGGCGAGCTCCGCAGGGTTTTTCCCGTATAGTGGTTCCGAAACGGCCATTTATCAATCTCCGATGTGATCTTTTACCCCGCAAAAGTAGGCAAAAAATAAAGATTTTCGTGCCGAATGGCGCATTTTTGAATTTTTATCCATATATTTGTGGTGCATAGCATGTCTATGTGCGATTTATCATTGCCGAACAATTAAATTTAAAATAAATGGAAATCAAGAAATCACCCAAAGCAGACCTTCAGAACAAGCGGGGTCTTTTGCTTGAAATCGGACTTGTCGTAGCCCTTATCCTGGTTATTGCGGCTTTTGCCTACACGCCGAAGGAGTACCGGATCGAAAAGCCGGACTTGAACTACGGCCCGGTCGAAGAAGAAATTACCGAGATTACCCGTCAGGATCAGAAGCCGCCCGAACCTCCCAAGAAGGTCGAGGTGAAGGTGATCGCCGACCTGTTGCAGGTGGTGACCAACGACACGAAGATCACGACCGAGGTGGACTTTGCCGAATTCGACGAGAACACCGAGGTGATCCAGCAGGTCGACGTGGTCGAGGAGACCATCGAGGACGACCAGCCGTTCCTGATCGCCGAGACGATGCCTTCGTTCCAGGGAGGTGACCTTAATACCTTCCGTACGTGGGTGCAGCAGAACGTCAAGTTCCCGCAGATCGCCCTCGAAAACGGCATCCAGGGTCGTGTGGTTCTTTCGTTCGTGATCGAGAAGGACGGACGCCTGACCAATATCCAGGTGTTGCAGACGCCCGACCGGTCGCTTTCCGAAGAGGCCATCCGCGTGCTGAACAAGTCGCCGAAGTGGAGCCCCGGCAAGCAGCGTAACCAGGTTGTACGTGTAAAGTACACCTTGCCCGTTGACTTCCGCGTGCAGAACTAAGCCGGGACGGTGAGGGGATTCCGGCGGCAGCGACCCGGAATCCCGACGATACATACGCTGCACTGGATTCGCGTACTAACCACCTAATTCTGATTGATATGGAGATTAAAAAATCATTCAAGGCAGATCTTAGGAATAAGAGAGGCCTTTTATTGGAGATCGGTTTGGTTGTGGCATTGTCCCTGGTCATTGTCGCATTTACCTATACGCCGGACGAGTACAGGATCCAGAAAGTCGCAGTGAATGTTATGCCCGTCGATGTCGATATTGTCCCGGTCACGACCGACGCGCCCAAACAGAAACCCCAGAAGGTCGAGGTAAAGGCTCTTTCCCAGTTGATCGAGGTCATTCCCAATCACCGGTTCGTGCAGACAGATCTCACGTTCGAGGATTTCGATCCGGATGCGATTGTCGAAATTGTGCCGCCGGCCAAGGACGAGGATTTCGCGGACGACACGATTTTCATTACCGCCGAGACGATGCCATCGTTTCAGGACGGAGACCTCAATACGTTCCGGACGTGGGTGATGCAGAACGTCAAGTTCCCGCAGCTCGCCCTCGAAAACCAGATTCAGGGTCGTGTCGTTCTTTCGTTCGTAATTGACAAGGACGGTCGCCTGACCAATATCGAGGTGTTGCAGTCGCCCGACCGGTCGCTTTCCGAAGAAGCCATCCGCGTGCTGAACAAGTCGCCGAAATGGAGCCCCGGCAAGCAGCGTAACCAGGCTGTGCGTGTCAAATACACGCTCCCGGTCGATTTTCGCGTACAGAACTGACCGGACGTATGTGGTTTGAGTTGAGAATGTTCTGCATGACAATTTAATGAACAGGGTATCCGCCGAAAGCAGGATACCCTGTTTGTAGCATAATGTTTGCTCCCCGCAGGGAGCGCCTTTCGTGCCGCAACATGCGCACGCTGTAACCGTTTAAAATTAAGTGTACGACTTTGACTGAGAATAAAAATATAACTCCGGGCCCCGAGGCTGTCTCCGATTGCCGGGAGCGCGCCGTGATGGTCGCCGTTGTCCGCGACAACCAGGATCCGCGGCAGGCCGAAGAGTTCCTCGACGAACTCGAATTCCTGGCCGAAACGGCCGATATCGTGAGTGTGAAACGCTTTACGCAGCGGTTGCCGCAGCCTTCGGCCCGCATATACGTCGGCCCCGGCAAGTTGGACGAGATCGCCGGTTACTGCCGGGAGCAGCAGATCGACGTGGCGATTTTCGACGACGAGCTCTCCCCGTCGCAGACACGCAATATCGAAAAGGCCATGCCCTGCCGCATCCTCGACCGTACGCGCCTGATCCTCGATATCTTCATGTCGCGGGCGCAGACGGCCTATGCCAAGACGCAGGTGCAGCTGGCCAACTACGAATATATGCTGCCCCGCCTTTCGGGCATGTGGACTCACCTCGAACGGCAGCGCGGCGGTACCGGAACCCGCGGCGGTGCGGGTGAGCGAGAGATCGAGACCGACCGCCGTATCATCCGCAACCGGATCTCCAAACTCAAGGAGGATTTGCAGAAAATCGACCGTCAGATGGCCGTGCAGCGTTCGAACCGCGGTTCGATGGTGCGTGTGGCGCTGGTAGGCTATACCAACGTGGGCAAGTCCACGTTGATGAACCTGATCTCCAAAAGCGAGGTCTTTGCCGAGAACAAACTCTTTGCGACACTCGACACGACGGTGCGCAAGGTGGTTTTCGACAACCTCCCGTTCCTGCTGTCCGATACCGTGGGATTCATCCGCAAACTGCCCACCGAGCTGATCGAGTCGTTCAAATCGACGCTCGACGAGGTGCGCGAAGCCGACCTGCTGGTGCATGTGGTCGACATCTCACATCCGCAGTTCGAAGAGCAGATCGACGTGGTGAAGCAGACCCTGCAGGATATCGGCGCGGGCGACAAACCCGTTTACCTGGTCTTCAACAAGGTCGATGCCTATACCTATGTCAGGAAGGACGAGGACGACCTCACGCCCGCCACGCGCGAGAACCTGTCGCTCGACGACCTGAAAAAGAGCTGGATCGCCCGGGCCAATACCCCCTGCATTTTCCTTTCGGCGCTCGCCAAGACCAACATCGAGAAATTCCGTTCGGATCTCTACGGGATGGTACGCGAGATACATGCCGGGCGTTACCCCTTCAACAACTTCCTCTATTGACAACCAAACTTCATACCTATGACCCTGCATATTTTGAGTAAACAGGACACTGTCCTCAACAAGTTCATCGCACAGATCCGCGATAAGTCGGTGCAGAAGGATTCGATGCGCTTCCGTCGTAACCTGGAGCGTATCGGGGAAATCACGGCCTACGAGATCTCGAAGGAGCTCGCCTATTCGCCCCGTGTCGTCGAGACGCCGCTGGGCGAAGCGGAGGTCGGGCTGATCGACGACCAGGTCGTCGTAGCGACGATCCTGCGGGCCGGGCTGCCTTACCATCAGGGATTCCTGAACTACTTCGACGATGCCGAGAACGCTTTTGTTTCGGCCTACCGTAAAAGTACGAAAGACGGCAAGTTTACGGTCAAGGTCGAGTATATCTCGTGCGGCGACCTCGAAGGCAAGGTCTTGTTGCTGGTCGATCCGATGCTCGCCACGGGCTCTTCGCTCGTGCTGGCCTATAAGGCCTTGTGCGAGAAGGGTGGTACGCCCAAATATACGCACGTTGCGGCTGTGATTGCCAGCGAACAGGGGATCGACTACGTGCAGAAGAATATGCCGCGCAAAACCACCACGGTCTGGGCGGCCGCCGTCGACGAAGAGTTGACCTCGCGCTGCTATATTGTTCCGGGTATCGGCGATGCCGGTGACCTGGCCTACGGCGAGAAGGTCTGAGCCCGGCACCTTGCACCGGGAGCACCCGGCGCCGATGCCCGTCAGCTACTTCCCCGGTTTTGTCGGCCGGCGCGGCCGGAATTTCTTCCGAGGCGGGGATTTAGGGGCTGACCTGTCAACGTAGCCGCAGGCTGCGAATGACGCGGTCTGATTCGAAAATCCGGGGCGGAAATTTCCGGTACTTCGAAAGGTATGACCGCCAATTTAAGATGTGCGCATGGTAAAGAAGAAGATAGCTTTTGTTTTAGCGGTGTTCTGTGCGACCGTCCTGCTGATGGCCGTCCAGAAACCCGTTTTCCTGGCCTACTATGCGGCTGATGCCGCGCTGGCTTCCGTCGGCGAATGGCTGGGCGTCGTGTGGCACGGGCTGACGCTCGACAGCACCGTCGCCGGGTATGTCACCGCACTGCCGCTGCTGCTGACCCTTGTGTCGCTGTGGGTGCGGCTGCCCGGGAGAATATGGCGGCGGGTGCTGACAGGCTATTTCGTGTTGGTCGCAACCGTCACGGCGGTCATCTTCGCCGTCGATGTCGAGTTATACCAGCATTGGGGCTTCCGCCTCGATGCAACGATCCTGATTTACCTTACCGACCCCCGGGAAGCCATGGCGAGCGTCGATTTCTGGCTTGGGGTGCGCCAAACCTTGCTGGCCGTCGCATACGCGGCACTTATGGTCTGGGTCTACCGCCTCGTCTGCCGCCTGTTCGACGGGGAGCCGCTCCGCCGGCGTGCGGCGCTGCTGTGGAGCCTTGTCCTGCTGCTGCTCGCCGGGTGCGATTTCCTCGCCATCCGCGGCGGGCTGGGGGCTTCGGTCGCCAATGTGTCGAAGGCCTATTTCAGTGCGAACATGTTTCTGAATCATGCGGCGACCAACCCGGTCTTTTCGTTCCTCACGAGCCTCGGCGATCATACCGACTATGCCGCCGAATACCCCTTCTTCGACGAGGCCGGACGCGAGGAACGGTTTGCCCCCTTGCGCGGGAACAACCTTTCCGCCGCCGCTCCCGAGCGGGTGCTGACGACCCCGCGCCCCAATGTCGTGGTGGTTATTCTCGAAAGTTTCGCCCGTACGGTCATGGATGCCGATGTCGGCGGCCTGCCCGTCATGCCCAACATGCAGCGCCTGAAGGGCGAAGGCATCTGGTTCGAAAATTTCTTCGCCAACTCGTTCCGCACCGACCGGGGCGAGGTGGCTATCCTGAGCGGATTCCCTGCCCAGACCCGCATGTCGATCATGAAGCTCCCGGCCAAGAGCCGTAACCTGCCCTCGCTGGCGCGTTCGCTCTCCGGCGCGGGGTATGCCACCTGCTTCTCCTATGGCGGCGACCTGAACTTCACCAATCAGGCTTCGTACATGTACGCTACGGGCTGGCAGCAGCTCACGTGGCAGAAAGACCTGCGCTTCGATACCCCGCCGGCCGACTGGGGCTATGACGACGCGGTGATGTGCGACTGGTTCGCCGACCGCGTGATCGCCCTGAGCGGGAAGGGCGAGCCGTTCCTGGCCGGCATGCTGACATTGAGCAGCCATCGCCCGTTCGACGTGCCGTTCTCGAAGTTCGACGACAAGGAACTCAACGCCTTCGCCTTTTCCGATGAATGCGTCGGCCGTATGGTCGACAAACTGAAGGCTTCGCCGGCATGGGACAATCTGCTTCTGGTGCTGGTCGCCGACCACGGCTATCCGTGGCCGCGCAGCCTCTCTTATAACGAATCGCTGCGCCACCGCATCCCGATGATCTGGCTGGGCGGCGCCGTCGCTGCACCGCGTGTGGTCGATACCTACGCCTCGCAGATCGACATCTGCGCCACGATCCTCGGGCAGCTGGGGATCGACCATTCGGATTTCGATTACAGCAAGGATATTTTCGCCCCGACCCCCCCCCGCAAATTCGCTTACTATACGTTCAACGACGGTTTCGGCGTGGTCGATGCCTCGGGGGAGGCCGTGTGGGACGCTACGAGCGGCAAGGCCGTCAGCGAGACCGCGCCCGGCCTGCTGGATATCGGCCGCACGATGCTTCAGACAACCTATGTCGACATCGGAAACCGCTGATTCCGGGACAAATACCTGAAATTAGGTATTGCGCGGTGTGCGGTAATTCGTTATTTTTGCAGATATAGAACATATTATGTATAGAATAGGGCGATACAATTCCGACGACCGCATGTGCGACCTGGTTTGCGACCGCTATCCCGTGCTGCTTATCATGAGCCGCTTCGGTATCGCATTGGGTTTCGGTGACAAGACCATCGGCGAGGTCTGCCTCGACAGCGGGGTTGATACGGCTACTTTCCTGGCTGTCGTCAACATGCACTCCGACGACAAGGCTCCCGACCCGGAGACGATCTCGGTGGCTGCGCTCGTCGGCTACCTGCGCAATTCGCATGTCTATTTTCTCGATTTCCGGCTTCCGGCCATCCGCCGCAAGCTGATCGAGGCGATCGATTGCAGTCATAACGACGTGGCTTTCGCCATCCTGCGGTTCTTCGACGAGTACGTCGCCGAAGTGCACAAGCACATGGACTACGAGGAACAAAAGGTTTTCCCCTATGTCGAAGGGTTGCTCCGGGGGGAGCATCCCGAGGGTTATTCGATCGACATATTCCGCCGGCACCACGACCAGGTCGAGGCGAAACTCGCCGAACTGAAGCGGATCATCATCCGTTATTACCCCTCGGGCAGCACCAACGAACTGAACGGCGTGCTTTTTGACATCTTCACCTGCGAGCGCGACCTGGCGTCGCACAACGATATCGAAGATCGTCTGTTCATCCCGGCGATCAAGCGGCTCGAAGAGCAGACGGGAACGCGAGGCCGGGCATCGGGCGCACAGCCCGGGGACATGCCTCCGAGGCAACCCGCCCCCAAGAAAGGAGGCCGTCGATGAAGGCGTTGAAACTCGCCGTCGCCGAGCCTTCGGCCATCCTGCGCTGCGGCATCATCGCCGTGCTGCGCCGCCTGCCGGCCCCCGACGTCGATATCCTCGAAATCGCCGATATTTCGCAGCTCACGGCGCAGTTGTCGCGCCATCGTCCCGACGTGCTGGTCGTCAACCCGGCTTCGCTGGGGTTCTGTACGCCGCAGCAACTGCGGGCGCAAACCGGTTGCGAGAGCCTGCGCTGCATTGCGTTGCAAATGGCCGTGACGGACGCTGCTATGCTCAATGCCTATGATGAGGTGCTTTCGGTCTACGACCCGGTCGAGACGCTACGCGAAAAGATCATGCAACCGGTCGGCGATGCACCCCGTGAAGAGCGCCAGGAGCCGTTGAGCGCCCGCGAACGCGAGATCGTCGTCTGCATCGTCAAGGGAATGACCAACAAGCAGATAGCCGATGCACTCTGCATCTCGACCCATACGGTCATCACACATCGGCGCAACATCGTGGCCAAGCTGCAGATACACTCTCCGGCAGGGCTTACGATCTACGCCATCGTCAACAAACTGGTCGATCTCTCGGACATCCGGGATACGATCGCCGAAATATAACGGTTATGGCACACGAACACCATCATCACGACCATACGGTCACGTCGCTCAACAAAGCCTTTATCCTCGGCATTGCGCTCAACGTGGCATTCGTTGTCGTCGAATTCGCCGTCGGGCTCTATTACGGGTCGATGGGGCTGCTGTCCGATGCCGGGCACAACCTTTCCGACGTGGCGAGCCTGCTGCTGGCCATGCTGGCTTTCCGCCTTGCACAGGCCCATGCTACGCCCCGGTATACCTACGGCTATAAGAAGAGCACGGTGCTCATTTCGCTGCTCAACTCCGTGATCCTGCTCGTCGCCGTGGGGGTCATCGTTGCCGAGAGCGTGGGGCGGATGCTGCATCCGGCACCCGTCGAGGGCGGAGCCATCGCCTGGACGGCCGGCGTCGGGGTTGTGATCAACGGCTTTACGGCCTGGCTCTTCATGAAGGATAAGGACAAAGACCTGAACGTGAAAGGGGCTTATTTGCATATGGCCGCCGATGCGCTGGTGTCGGTGGGGGTGCTGGTGTCGGGTGTCGTGATCTCGTGGACGGGATGGACGATCGTAGACCCCGTCGTCGGGCTTGTCGTTGCCGCCGTGATCGTGGCATCGGTCTGGTCGCTGACGCGCGACAGCCTGCGCCTGTCGCTCGACGGTGTGCCCGTGGGTATCCGCATTGCCGAAGTGGAAAAGACGATGGTGGCTGTGCCGGGTGTCAAGGCCGTGCACCATATCCATGTCTGGGCGATCAGCACTACCGAAAATGCCCTTACGGCGCATGTCGTGTTGGCAGAGCTGCCCCGTATGGAAACGGTCAAGAAACAGCTCAAAGCGGAACTGGAAACAGCCGGGATCCATCATGTGACGCTCGAATTCGAATCCTCGGCCGAGCATTGTCCCGGAATGTGCGACTGACAGCGCTACCGGCCGGGAGGGACTATGTGCCTGCCTTTTGCGGGTTCCTCCGGTTTTTCCGCCCTGCGGGGCATGTATATGCTGTCTAAAAAGCAATCCGACCTTTCCGGGTCGGATTGTTTTTATTGTTCCGGGCGGCATTTGTGCCGTCCGGGCTTTCTTTACCCGCGGGTTCAGGGTACCGGATCGTAACCGCTGCCTCCCCACGGATGGCAGCGTGCGAGCCGCCGAAGCGTCAGCCATATCCCCTTCAACGGCCCGTATTTACGCAGTGCTTCGAGGGCATATTGCGAGCAGGTCGGCGTGAAGCGGCACGACGGAGGCGTGAACGGGGAGATGCAGAGCTGGTAGAACTTCACCAACGCGATCAGCGGCAGGGCGCAAATGCGTTTAAAGGTGTTCCACGACTGTTTCCAGAATCCGGCGGACTGCATTTTGAATGGTTTTATAGGGCAGCACCTCTTTCGAGGAGTAGATCAGCGCCAGGTCGAGGTTCGCCGGGCTGCCGTTCTTCAACGTCTGTTTCTGCAACCGGTATGCCTCCTTGGTACGGCGCCGCAGCAAGTTGCGTTTGTTGGCCCGCTTGTGGAATTTCTTGGGCACGGAGAACAATATCTCGACCGAAGGTATCTCGTCGGCCTCGGCGAACCAGACGTACCGGAACGGGAAGATAAACCCGCTCTCCCCGCTCTCGAACATGCGGCGCACGGCACCGAGCGAACGGAGCCGTTCCGTGCGGGGAAGCGAGCAGTCGGGCATGGCTATTTTATTTGCGGGGTTCGGCAGTGCGGCGCGTGCGGCTCTTTTTGGCCAGTTTATGCTGCTGGCTGCGGATGAACTCCTCTTTTTCCGTATCGGTAACCAACTCTACAGGTTCTATCTCCTCGCCTTTATGAACCTTCTGCAAATAGATGTCGACGGCCTTGGCCATCGACGGGGCCACCGGGGTCGGGGCATTGGCCTGTACCGTGATGCCTGCCGCAAGGGCAGCGCGCAGCGTGCCTTCACCGAATACCGCTACGGCGGGCAGGTTTTCGGTGCCGAACTTGTCGACAAGGGTCTTGACGTCCGAAGGCGAATAGAGCGCCAGCAGTCCGTAATCCGCAAGCTGTACGTCTTCGAGTTCCGAAGCCACCGTGCGCGCCAGGATGACGGGGTCTACCGCCAGCTTGAGCTTGGCAAGCGTCTCGGGCAGCTCGGGTTTGTGGGGTTCGCTCAGCGCCAGCAGGAATTTCTCGTCCTTATGTTTGATTATCAGTTCGATGAATGACGTGAACGAGCCATCGGCGAACGAAATCTTGCGTTTGCGGTAAACGATGTATTTTTGCAGGTAAAGTGCCACGGCTTCCGTCTGGCAGATGTATTTCATGGTTTCCGGCACGGTGATGCGGGCTTCCTCGCAGATATGGAAAAAGCTGTCTACCGTCGTGCGCGACGTGAAAATAACGGCCGTATGTGTCAGTATCTCGACCCGCTGGGCACGGAACTCCTTCAGGGATACGCCCACGACACGTATAAAAGGTTTATAGGCGATCTCTACGTTGTATTTCTCGGACAATTCGTAGAACGGGGACTTCTCTATAACTGCGGGCCTCGGCTGCGAAACCAATACTTTTTTAACTTTCAATGCTGACCTAAGTTTTACGTTGTTCTTCAATCACTGAATCACCTTGCCACGAGCAGCCATAACAGGCTGACCGGGAAGACTTCCACGATGCAAAGGTACAAAATCCAATGCAAAATCGAAACTTTTTTGGAAATAAACAGGTTCAGCACCTCCCTGAGGTATAAGATAGCCGTTACGATCAACTCGATGACAATGATGCAGAACCAGACGCCTCCGGTACCCCGGGGACAGAGTGCGAAGAGCAGGAGTACGGGTGACGTGACGATGACGGCGAGGGCGAAGTAGGTGCGTTTCAGCAGGACGATCTGCGAGATGAAGGGCTGCGAAAGCGTCACCGCCCCGGCCAGCCTTATGGTTGCCAGCTGGAAGAGTACCACCCCCATGCAGGCGAGCGTCGCCAGCAGGCTCAGGGCCAGTACGGCTCCGTGCGGAAGGAGTTCGGTCAGGCGTCCCGGCATCAGGGAATCCCCGTATTTGACGACCATGACCCCCATGAAGAGCATGCCGATCGTCGTGGCGATATTCAGGAAGCGCGAAAACCCGCTGCCGCCGGGGTCTTCGGTCAGGCGTTCTCCCGTGGCCCTGTCGCGCGAAACACGTGTCAGCAGCAGGCGCACATCCTCCAGATTGCGGTAGAGGAGCATGGCATAGGTTGCGGCCAGCAACAGCACGAAACCCTGGAAAACGGGATTTTCGGTGAGCGACTCCGCCCGGGTGGAATATATCGGATGCTGCGGAACCAGCACGGATGCCGTGCCGAAGACCTCCGCGGCCGGGACGTCGTGCCAGGGCGTTGCCGGCAGCTCCGGGAACGGGTCGCCGAAGGGGAGGAACGGAAATTCGCCGTCCGCAGCACTGTCTGCGGCGAGCGTGTCGCCTGCGGCCGTATTTTCCGTACTGTCCGTCGGGGACTGTGCCTGGAGCGTCCGTGCTGCGGGCGAGTCCCCCGGGGGTGTCGCGGGCATACCTGCATGGCGGTGCGGTACGGAATCCCCGGCCGGGGCCGCTGTCTGTGGCGTGGCGGAACCCCCGGTGCCGTGTACCGGCGCAACGCCGGATTCCTGCGTTCGGGGCAGCGGAACCGGCACGGTATGTCTCAGCGTGTCGGTCATTCCTCGAATATGCGTTTGAGCGTGATGCGGATCGTCGTGCCTTTGCCGATCTCCGATTCCGTCACGCCGATCTTACCCTGGTGGTAATCCTCCACGATGCGGCGCGAAAGCGAGAGCCCGAGCCCCCAGCCGCGGGTCTTGGTCGTGAATCCCGGTTCGAAGATACGCTTCCAGTTCCCCTTGGGGATGCCCTTGCCGGTATCCTTGACGTCGATCATCACGTTCTTGTCGTCCGACGAGATGCGCACGTCGATCGACCCGTGCCCCTGCAGGGCGTCGAGCGAGTTTTTCATCAGATTCTCGACCACCCATTCGAACAGTGCGGCGTTGATGTTGGCCTGCACGGGGGCGATGGCCAGCCCGTTGTAGTCGAGCGTCACGTTGCGCGGGATGCGCTTACGGAAATACATGACCGACTCGCCCACTACTTCGTTGATGTTGGCCGGGGTAAGGGGTGTTTCGGAGCCGATCTTCGAGAAGCGGTCGACGATCTTCATCAGGTGCGTGAGGTCTTTGTTCATCTCCTCCACGGCGCTCTGATCCACGTCCTGCGAGCGCAGGTATTCGATCCACCCGAGCAACGACGAGGTGGGGGTGCCCAGTTGGTGTGCCGTCTCCTTCGCCAGTCCGATCCACACCCGGTTCTGCTCGTCGTGTTTCGAAGACCGGAATGCGATGAACCCCAGCAGGATAAAGGCCGTTATGACCAATATCTGGACATAGGGGAAGTAGTAGAGCGATTTGAGCAGTGCCGATCGCCCGTAGAAGATGATGTGGTAGTGGTCGTTGGACCACCAGAAACGCACCGTGCGCGGGGTGTTCTCGGCCGTGAATTTGTCGATCTGCCTGCGCAGCCGGTCGGGGTGGTCGATGATCTTTTCGGGAACCAGGTGGAATTGGAGCACCTCCAGGTTCTCGTTGGTCATGATGAACGGGATGTTATTGCCGTTCGACACGATGTCGGTGATGAGCGGGTCTTCCATCGAGCCTCCCATCACGTTGCGGTTCGCACGCTCCATCGCATGGGCCCACAGCGCCACGTCGTGCTGCTCCTTTTCCTTCAGGCGCTTGGCCATGTTGTTGGTGTAGAGCAGCGACACCATGCCGAGGGACACCCCCACGATGATGACCACCACGCGGTTGCGGAACGAGAATATGTCGCGGCGGATTTTCATGGCCTGTGTTTATTTACGCGGGGTGTCCTGCTCGGTGACGATCCGCGCGTACTCCTGCCCGTTGCCGAGTATTTCGATGGCTTTCAGCACGTCTCCGTCGTCGGGAAGCGAATGCTCGATGACGCCTTCCGAATAGCCGTGGCGCAGTACGATGTCGTTGTTGATCGACTCGACGATCTCCTTGCGGTAGGTTTCAAGATTGGTCGCCGTGTCGTCCCGGAGCGTCGAGTCGATGGCTGCGATCTGCTGTTCCACCTCTTCGAAGCGATCCGTTTTGGCGGCCTCGCGCAGTTTCTTGAGTGCCCGCCGCGTATCCGACTCATAGGGAACCTCCTTGTCCTTCATGAACTCGGCGAACTCGGCGTAATCCCCGTCCGTGATCGAGAACGTGCGGATGTCGATCTGTTGTCCCGGGTGCCGGCGTACGTATTCGTCCCCGAAATCCTCGATGAATCCCAGCGCATAGAGCGTCATGGCGAAGCGGCTGATGTACTCCGGTTCGGTGCGGATGTCGGGCATGATGCCGCCCCCGTCGTAGACCTTGCGTCCGGCGCGGGTCGTGTATTCCGAGATGAGCGAGTCGGGTACCGAGCGAACGGTACCCTCCTGCGAGTGGGAATAGTCGATGGCCTGTATGCAGCGTCCCGAAGGGATGTAGTATTTGGCGGTGGTGAGCTTCAGCATGGCGTTGTATCCCAGCGGGCGCGGGGTCTGCACGAGCCCTTTGCCGTAGCTGCGCTGGCCGATGATGACCGCGCGGTCGAGATCCTGCAACGCTCCCGTCACGATCTCCGATGCCGATGCCGAGTTGCCGTTGACGAGCACCGCCAGCGGCAAGTCCGGGAGTATCGGTTCCGATTCGGTGCGGTATACCCGGCGCGAATCTTCCGTGCGGCCTTTGGTGCTCACCACTTCGGTGCCTTTCGGGACGAACATCCCCAGTATCTTCACGGCCTCCTGCATGATGCCGCCGCCGTTGCTGCGGTAATCGAGGATCAGCCCCTTCAGTTCGCCCTCCGAACGCAGCCGTTCGATGGCCGCCCGCATATCCTCGTAACAACCTTCGGTGAAATCGCTGTGGCGGATGTACCCGATGCCTTCGGCCACCCATCCCGCGTAGGGTACGCCCGGAATGGCGATCCGTTCGCGTTGCAGGGTGACGGTCTCGGTGCCGCCCGTCAGGTGTTCGACGGTCACCCTGACCTTGCTGCCCGGGTCTCCCTTGAGGCGCGAGCTGACCTGCTCGGTGGTGAAGCCCTTGGCATCTTTGCCGTCGATGGCGAGGATCTTGTCGCCGATCTTCAGCCCGGCGCGGTCGGCGGGCGATCCCTTGTAGGGCTGGGCGATCGTTACCCAGTCGCCTTTCTTGCGGATGAGGGAGCCTACGCCGCCGTATTTGCCGGTGGTGAGCAGCTCGAAGTTGGACATCTGGTCTTCGGGGATGAACTCCGTGTAGGGGTCGAGGTCGCTGACCATACCTTCTGCGGCACCTTCCATCAGCTTGTCCGGGTCTACTGGGTCGACATAGCCGAGCGAAAGTTCGCGCATCATATTGACCGTGATCTCCATGTTGCGCCCCAGCCCGAAGTCGTTGCGGGCCGCAAAGGTCAAAAGGGCTGCCGCCGAGGCCGCAATGACGGCCGTGAGCAGGTATCTGTATCCTTTCCTAATCATGTTTACTCATTTGTATGTACGAATCCAGCCGGTATTCGACCCGGGCGACGCCGCGGCGTATGCCGTCGATCTGAATCCACTGTCCGTATTGTGAAACCTTTATTTCGTCCTCTCCCAGCAGCATCAGCTTGCGCAGCGGGCCGTCGGCGCGGAATGTCATCACCCCGTCTTCCTCTCCGCGCAGCGAAAAACCTGCCGACTTGAAGGCGTTGACGATCTGTTCGCGGTTCTGCTCCACGTCGCCTTCGACCTTGCGCACCACGAACCCGAATCTGGGGTAGAGCGCCGCAAGCACCACGATCGCCGCGAACAGCGTCGCGTAACGGCTGGTGTGGAACATTACGTAGACCGTCTGGTCGAGCGTGAGTGCCGAAGTCCCCGTTGCGAGCATCAGGGCCAGGATGGCTACACAGATAACGCACAGGGCGACGAAATATTTTAACGAGCGGATGAAGTATTTCATAACAGTGATTTTTGTTGGATTTGTATCGTTACAATGCCTTTGTCGGTCGTAGCCGCCGCCGGCGCCGTTTGCAATTTTGACCCCATCCCAAACCCCTTCCTTGGGAGGGGCTTGTTGCATGCGGTCGTTTTTCTGTTTATCATCTTCTCCCAATTTGCCCGATGCGGTCGGCAACCTCCTGCATCAGCCATTTGGGGGTCGACGTGGCGCCGCATATTCCGACCGACTCGGCACCCGGGAACCATGCCGGGTCGATCTCGGCGGCCTCCTCGACCGTATGTGTCCGGGCGTTCGCCCTGCGGCATACCTCCGAGAGCACCTTGCCGTTCGACGACTTGCGCCCGCAGACGAACACCACCACGTCGAAGCGGCGTGCGAATTCCGCCAGGTGTTGTTCGCGGTTCGATACCTGCCGGCAGATCGTGTCGTCGATCCGCACCCCGTCCGGGTGTGCCGCCCGGCGGCGCATCTCGGCACCCAGGGTCTCGAACAGGGCGATGCTCTGGGTCGTCTGCGACAGGAAATAGACCGGCCGCGTAAAGTCGATCAGGCCGAGGTCTTCCTCGCCTTCGATGACGATGGTCGGTGCCTGCACCTGTCCCGTGAGCCCCACGACTTCCGCATGGCCCCGTTTGCCGAGGATCACAACCTGTCCTCCGACGGGGTGCATCTGTTCGTGTGCCTTCACCACGCGGTTCTGCAAACGGGCGACCACCGGGCAGGTGGCGTCGATCACCCCGATGCCGAGCTTTTTCGCGCGCGCGAAAGTCGTGGGCGGTTCCCCGTGGGCGCGGATGAACAGCCGCCGGCCGCCCAGTGCGGGCATGTCGGCGTGGGTTACGGTGCGCAGCCCCAGCCGTTCGAGGCGCTGCACTTCGATGCGGTTGTGGACGATGTCGCCCAGCGAATAGACCGTACTCCCCTCGGCGAGGGCTTTCTCGGCCTCCGAAATAGCCCGGACTACGCCGAAGCAGAAGCCCGATTTGTCATCGATCTCTATTCGCAACCCTTTCACTGTGCCCTGCGCACGGCGATCCGTGCTTCTATCTGGTAACTTGTTCGAATTCCTTCCTGAACCACGCCATCTGCTCGCCGACCGTCATGCAGCTGTTGTCGAGTACGATGGCGTCTTCGGCCTGCCTGAGCGGCGATATCGCACGCCCCATATCGGCCTTATCGCGCTCGCGCACGTTGCGTTCGATCTCCTCGAGCGACACCGGGTCTCCCTTGGCGCGCAGCTCGTCATAGCGGCGGCAGGCGCGAACCCGCGGGTCGGCCGTCATAAAAATCTTCAGTTCGGCATCGGGAAAAACCACCGTGCCGATGTCGCGGCCGTCCATCACCACGCCGCGGCGGCGCCCCATCTCCTGCTGCATGGCCACCAGTTTCCTGCGTACTGCGGCGATGGCGCTCACGCGGCTCACGCAGTTGCTCACCTCGATCGTGCGGATCTTGCCTTCGACCAGGTCGCCGTTGACGTAGATGTCGCTGGCACCGCGTTCGGGGTTGAAACGGAACGTGATGGCGATCTGGTCGAGCAGCCTGACGACTGCGTCCTCGTCGACGATGCCCGACCGGATCGCACCGTGTTCCAACGCATAGAGCGTGACGGCGCGGTACATGGCACCGGTGTCGATGAAGATGTAACCCAGCTCGCGGGCGATGGCTTTGGCGAACGTACTCTTGCCGCACGACGAAAAGCCGTCGATGGCGATTATGATCTTGTGTTTGTTATCCGACATTGGGGAATATATCAAAGAATGTTGAAAGTATCGTGTAAATACCCAGTATCCCGATGATAAGGCCGGCGACATGGTTGATCGTCAGCATGTGGCGCGGGCGGAAGCGGCGGCGGAAAAGGTTGATGACGAAGGCCAGCATCGTCCACCAGGCCGCGGCGCCGCCGAAGAATCCGGCGATGATGAACATGGCGCGGAAGAAGCCTCCCACGCCTTCGTGCGTGATGTCGCCGCCCGAAATCTTGAATACCGCGAAGAAGGCGAGGATGTAGGGGATCACCATGATGAAATTGGCGATCGTCAGCCCGAAGATCGAGGCGAAGTCCTGCCACAGCGACGTCTTGCCCGCCCGGTTGCGGCGTATCTGCGGTACGGGGTTCTGGGCGAAGATGTAGACGCCGACGATTACCACGAAGATGCCGCCTATCACGCGCAGCAGGGTGTTGTACTGTTCGATCTGGGTCTGGAGCATCGAGTAAAAAAACAACGCCGCCATGGCCATGAAGGTGTCGGCACAAGCTACGCCCAGGCCGGAGACGATTCCCGAACGACGGCTTTTCGACAGGGTGCGCTGGATGCACAGCACGGCCACGGGGCCTACCGTGATCGATGCCGCCACGCCTACGCAGATGCCACGGAACATAATGTCCAAGATTTCCAATCCCATTTTCTTCGGTTGCGGAGTTTCAGGCAACAAAGATACGAAAAACCTCGGACATCCGTCAAGGCCGGGTGAAAAAAGGGCGCGGCCGATTGTCGGAAATGGCCGATATGTTGATAAAATATCGAAAACTTTGGCCGCAGAGTTGTATACTGACAGTCGAAAGTCGGTAAATTTGCAGAAACAACAAGCGCGGGCCTATGGCAGAAATGAAACAATTCGGGATCGACCTCGAACTCGACGATACGGTGGCCCAGGGCCACTATTCGAACCTGGCGATCATATCCCACTCCACCTCGGAATTCATTATCGATTTTGCCGCGGTGCTTCCCGGCGTGCAGAAAGCCCGTGTCAAGAGCCGCATTATCCTCACGCCCGAACACGCCAAACGGCTGTTGCGTTCGCTGCAGGAGAATATCGTGCGTTATGAAAGCAATGTGGGCAAGATCGAAATACCCACTCCTCCGCCGGTTCCCGAAGCGGGCCCCAAGATGGGTGAAGCTTAAAATCGCAACTGCTCGGCCGAAAAACGGAGGGGTATTAAAATGATTTAACGATTCGATAATTCGGGTTGTTACATTTTTGTATTGGATAATAGGTAACGAGAAGGCAACGGTTTATTTTCAGCGTCTTGCGCTCAAATACCGCATTTCAAATAACCTCTTGCAAGATATGAAAAATTTTCGGGATAGGCAAATTAGCCTATGAAGTGTACTCGTCGGCTAAAATTTTCAGGGCGGAGCAAAGCTGCATATAGTTGACATAGTATTTGTATGTCGTTTAAGCTTGTTTGTATTCTGAGGGGACAAGGGACACGGCCGCGAAAAACGCGGAAAAAGGATAAAAACTATTTTTTCAAAAGGATCGGATATTCTGTAACATCTCTATTTATTTTTTTGAGTTTTCAATATGTTGAGTATTGGTTTATTTAATCGTATTTTGAAAATTCGCAGGAGGTTTCCGGATCTCTGAAACTTGGATACAACGAGCCCAGGAGCAAATATCTCCGGGGCTCGTTGGCAGTCTTGTATGCCATTCCCGATACTGCGTCATACAAGTCTGGCATATACAGTTGAAAGATCAAGTGTGCCGTTCAAACTCTTATATCGGTTCAAAGAGAATGGTTAAAACGAAACAGTGTCGTGGAATGGCAAGTCATTTCATGCGCAACACGGTGGCGGACACCGGTTCCGCCTTGACGGACGCCAGATCTTTGCGAACCGTATAGCGTGCCGGCACTCCGCTACCATAGACGATTTCTGCGACGGCGCCTTCTTCGGGAAATTGTGCCGTAGCACGTTGTGCCGAAGGATTGAGTACTATGATATACTTCTCCCCTGCATATTCGCGGGCATAAACCATTGGATAGGGATGATTAGGGTCACTGACATAACGCCAGTCACCCGAAGTCCCCAAAGCCGGCGTCGCGGCGCGCAGGGCCAGCAGACCGCGCGTGTAGGAGAGCAGCGAGTGCGGATCGTCGGTTTGTGCCGCTACGGTTGGCCGTGCCGGATCGGGATCAATCGGCAGGAAGATATTTGCGGCATCGGCTGTCGAAAATCCGGCGTTGGGGGTCGCATCCCACTGCATCGGCGTGCGACAGCTGCTGCGATTGCGTCTCGCGAAACTCCCTTCTTTGATGGGAGCGTCCTCTATGTTGCGCATGCCGATCTCCTCGCCGTAATAGACGGTCGGCACCCACGGCATGAGCAGGAAGAAGGTCATCGTGACTTTCAGTTCTTCAGGTGTATTGCGCTGATTGCGGTTCAGGCGCCAGATGTCGTGGCTGCATGTGGGCATCGAGAGATAACCTTGTTCGCGTGTGGCATGCCACTCCTTCGTATAACGATCGACGAAACTGCGGATTTGCCCTTTGCCTGCGCGGTCGAAATAACAAACGGTCGGTCGATTTTTGTCGTCGGTATTGCAAATAAGCGGACTGTACATGTCGTAACCTGCGCCGTTGTGGATAATCAGGTCGACATGGAAACCTGCGGGGATGGCTTCGCCGGGCTGGCTCCACTCCGATATGAGGATGCACTCGGGATAGTGGACGTCGATCCATTCGCGCATTTCGTGCCACAGGCGGATGGTGGCCGTGTGGTTCCGGTCGTCATTTTTTACCAGGCTCATCGCCATGTCGCAGCGGAATCCATCTACACCCTTATCCATCCAGAAGGCCATGATATTCTTGACTTCCTGTCGTACGGCTCTCGGTCCGGGATCGTCATATCCCTGCTGCCAGGGTTCGTCGGGATCAGGATGGGCGTAGCCGTAGTTAAGAGCGGGTTGGACTTCAAAATAGTTTTTCAGAAAATTGCCGTTGCGGGGTGCATCGCTCTTCACGAACTTTTTGGTCGGAAAGCTCGATTTCGAATCGCTCCAAATGTAGTAATCGCTGTATTGCAGATTCGTATCGGCACTGCATGACTGACGGAACCATGGGTGTTTATCCGATGTATGTCCGGCTACGAGGTCGAGACAGATGCGAATTCCTTTCGCATGTGCATCGCGAATCAGCTCGACCAATTGCGTGTTAGTTCCGAAACGCGGGTCTACTTTGTAGTAGTCGGTGATGTCGTAGCCGCCGTCTTCAAACGGACTTTCGAAAATGGGGCTCAACCAGATGGTGTTGAATCCGCAGGCTTTCACGTAATCGAGCCGGCTGCGGATACCTTCGAGGTCGCCGATACCGTCGCCATTGCTATCTTGAAAACTCGAGGGGTAGATGTGGTAGATCACGGCGTTTTTGAGCCATTCGGGGCCGCGCTGGGCGTATGCCGTCGTAGCACAAAGTAATATGATGATGAAAAATGAGAATAGTAACTTTTTCATATCGGTAGGAATTGTTGGTTTTGAAATTTATAGAATGCTGTTTTCATTCGGCTTGGCTACTGCGGTTGTGTGGAAAATTGAGATACGCGTTATTTCCGGCAATTTGCCGTTTTCAGCCGGTTGTTTTTCGACGCCTTGTGCCAGACGATCCCTACCAGCAGGAACGACAGAACCGATGCGGCGATCCAGAATACCGACGCAATGCTGTAATCGTGTGTCGTGATGCCGTCGATGACGGTTTTGTGCTTGTCGAGCAGGGCGCCGCTGATGATGTCCTGAATCCCCGCACCCATATAGCTGGCGATCCCGATGATTCCGAGCGCTGCGCCGCTTGCCTGGCGCGGAACCAGATCGACGGCTATCAAACCGCCCACGAAACAGATCAGGATCCCGATGGCGGTGCCGAATAGGATCATCGAAAAGATGTTTATGAACATGCCTGAGCCGGAGTACAGGAATAGACCGAGCGACACAGAACAAAGCACGCCGAACGTCACGGCGATACAGTAACGACTCCCGTTGAACCATTTGTCGGACATCCATCCCGAAAAGACCGTCCCCGCGATGCCGAGAAAGGCGTTGACGGATATGATCTGAGTTGCCATCGCCAACGGGAAGCCTTTGACCTCCTGGAGGAAGATGACGCCCCAGCCGTTTATGGCGTAGCGGCTGACGTACATGCAGGCGCTGGCCAGGGCGAGTATCCAGATGTAGGGGTTTCCGAACGCGGCTTTCTGGGCCGCGCCGACCGATTCTCGTGCTATCCCCGTTTCGTTTCCGGCCTCGCCTGAGAGCACCTCTACCGGCGGTAGCCCCTTGCTTTCGGGCGTGTCGTGCAGGAAGAGCAGGATCACCGCCACGCCCATCGCTCCGGCAATAGCCGACCCGACGAATCCCCATTTCCATCCGGCGAGCCCCACGACGAGTCCCACGAAGACGAACGATATGGCCTCGCCCAGGTTGTGGCTGGCGCTGAAAAATCCGTAATAGGTGCCGCGCTTTTTGAGCGGATACCACCTCGACAGCGCGATGATCGCCGGGGCGGCACCCATCGACTGGCTCCAGCCGTTGATGCCCCACAGGACGGCGAAGACGACGAACAGGGTCGTCGTGGCGAGGGTCCCTCCGCCGGAGAACAGCCCCAGCAGTCCCACGCAGAGGTTGGCGATGAATGAAACCGTCAGTCCGGTCGCCATGAAGCGTTTGATGTTGCTGTGGTCGGCCAGCAGTCCGTTCACGAACTTTCCGGCGGCATAGGCGAAGAGCAGCGCGGAGCTGATGATGCCCAACTGCTGCGCATCCAGTGCATGACTGTCGATGATCGGTTTCTTCACCACGTTGAGCGTGGTGCGGCAGACGTAGTAAAGGCTGTAACCGACCGTTCCGGCCAGAAAACTCTGGACGCGGAGCCTGCGGTAGAGCCTGTCCCGTTCCTTCGGGCCATACTGCAACGGCGGAGCCGGTTTACTGGTTCCGTAAAAAGTTTTTATTTTTTCGAACATGGGACGCCGTGTGTTAATCGTTCCTTTTCACCAATATCACGTTGTTGACGGCGCGTTGGCCGTAATGGTCGTAGCGTTTGTTGTCCACGGGGAAATTCACGACATGGGTGTCGTGTACGCCCCGGTTTCCGTATAATATTGTAACTGAGTTGCGTGGTATATCCGTGCAGGCGACCATTGATAGAGTGATGGGCGGTTATCGGGCAGGAGAGAGCACGGCTGCGAACCCTCCTCCGGGTGCGAGATGCACCGTCAGTGGTTTCGAGGCGTCGATGCGGATGGTTTCGCGTCTGTAATCCGAGGCTTTGCGGTCGGCGTTCACGCCGTCACGGAATAACACGACTTCTCGGTTGCCCAAGAACGAAAGGTCGATCTCCACGTCGCGCGACGTCCAGTCCGTAATGCCGCCGATGTACCACGTATCTCCGCTGCGGCGCGCCGTGACGATATATTCGCCCATGCATCCGTCGAGGATGCGTGTCTCGTCCCAGACGGTCGGAATCGCGGCGATGAACTCTGTGCATTCCGGCTCGCGCAGATAATTTGTCGGCGAGTCGCACAGCATGTTCAGCGGCGAATCCAGCACAACGTACAGCGCCAACTGATGGCAGCGTGTGCCTTGGCTCATCGGCTCCGAGTGACAGGGGTAGTAGTTCTTTTTCGTAGCATTCCGCATCGCTCCCTGTGTGTAGTCCATCGGACCTGCGACCTGACGGATGAAGGGAATCGTCGTGTCGTATTTTATCTGGTCAATTTTCGGAGAACTCCATTTCAACTGTTCTAGTCCGTGTACGCCCTCAAAGTTCAGCACGTTGGGCCATGTGCGGTTCAGACCCGCGGGCTTGTGCGTTCCGTGTAGGTCGAGAATCAGCTTGTACTTTGCCGCCGTTTCCGCAGCGCGGTAGTTGAACGCGGTCATCGGCTGGTCGTCGCGATCCATGAAATCGACCTTGAAGCCTTTGACGCCCATGTCAGAATAGTGTTTGCAGACATTTTCCATATCTCGATTAAAGGCCCAGTAGCCTGCCCAGAGGATAATGCCGACATTTTTCGCAACTCCATAATTCACGATCTCCTGCAAGTCAATCTCTGGAACCACCTGCATCAAGTCTGCTTTTTTGTTCACGGCCCACCCTTCGTCGAGAATCACGTATTCGATTCCTTTTTCGGCGGCGAAGTCGATATAGTATTTATAGGTTTTGGTGTTGATGCCCGCGCGGAAATCCACACCCGAGATGTTCCAAGCGTTCCACCACTCCCAGGCCACCTTGCCCGGTTTGACCCATGACGTGTCGTTGAGACGTGACGGTGCAGCCAGCAGATAGCTCAGGTTGCTTGCGGCAAGATCAGTATCCGTGCCGACGATCGCCACGCGCCATGGGAATGTGCGCGGGGCGTCGATCTCAGCGATATGGTCTTTCTGTTCCCGAACGAGCATCTGCAGGTTGTTGTGACCGCCCTGCTCCTGCTTTTCCGGACAGGGAGCGAAGACCCCTTTCAGGCTGTTCTTGGCAGCTCCAGCATTGGTCAGGTAGAGTCCCGGATAGTTTTCGAGGTCAGTTTCCGTAATACAGACTTTCACACCGTCGCCGGCATCCACTACCAACGGCAGAAACATCAGTTGTCCGGGATTCAGTGCCGAAAGGCGTGCCGTGGTATAGATGTTTTCGAACGAATTGAAAAACTGATTTTCGAAACCGCCATTTTTTCTCACATAAGGAACCGTGGCCTCGAAGTCGGCGGGGAAACAGTATTCTGTTTGTTCGCTCACAATATTGAAAGGCTTTTTTGCGCGGCTCACGAAGCGGTAGGCGATGCCGTCATCATAGGCTCGGAACTCCACAGACCAGTTGCCCCGCATCTTCAGCGTGAGGCCGTTGTAGTGGTCGCGGATCTCCGCCGAGCGGTAGAACGGCGATGGGATCGTGGTATCGACGCTCGTGCGCGAGACGTCTGCCACACGCGGGGCTTCGCCCCACTTCATGCAGTTGTCCAATGTCAGCGAGAGCGGCGAGGCGTCCAGTATTGTCCGTCCGTCCCGCGTGATGGCATAGGTTAGCGCATTGCCCGCCGTAACGGTCGTTTGAAGATGCCCGTCGGGAGAGGAAAGCGTGTAGGTTTTCTGTGCGTGTGCGGAGAACGTGCAGACGGCTGCCGCAAGCAGCAAAATCGTTTTTTTCATTTATATTATGTTTTAGAGTTAGAGTGCTGTGAATCAAATGGAACAAAGGCATGCGGAGCTTTTGCGGATGAAGAGTCCAAATTTTCCAGTGGCATAGGCGAAGAGCAGCACGGAGCTGATGATACCCAACTGCTGCGCATCCAGTGCATGACTGTCGATGATCGGTTTCTTCACCACGTTGAGCGTGGTGCGGCAGACGTAGTAAAGGCTGTAACCGACCGTTCCGGCCAGAAAACTCTGGACGCGGAGCCTGCGGTAGAGCCTGTCCCGTTCCTTCGGGCCATACTGCAACGGCGGAGCCGGTTTACTGGTTCCGTAAAAAGTTTTTATTTTTTCGAACATGGGACGCCGTGTGTTAATCGTTCCTTTTCACCAATATCACGTTGTTGACGGCGCGTTGGCCGTAATGGTCGTAGCGTTTGTTGTCCACGGGGAAATTCACGACATGGGTGTCGTGTACGCCCCGGTTTCCGATCAGCATCGTGGTCGAGCCGCCTCCGTCGAGGTTCAATGCACTGCGGGGTTTGAAATGCCGGACGAGCATCCGGGTCAGTTCCCGTGCGGTCATTCCCGACGACGTCCACCAGCGTCCGTCGACGGTGATGAGCAGCACCCGGCCGTCTTCGGTCAGTGCGATCGCCACCCGCGGATGGCGCACACCCTGATGGCGGCGGTAATCTTCGTAGTCAAGCGTGCGCAGGTCGAGGCTGTCCGGATTTGCCGCGAACGTTTCGCCCACGGGTTCGTAATCGGCTATCAGCATCGGGGCGCCCGAGAGTACGGTGGGATAGACACTGGCGAGGTAGGAGGCATTGTCGCCGTAGGCTATGTCGGCCTTTCCCGTGGCGGGATCGAGGAAGAACGCCCCTTCGTGCTTCCAGTAACGGGTGTGGGTTTCGTCCACGGTCACTTCGCGCCGAACCTTCCCGTAAGTCTTCACAAACGATACGTCGGGTTCGAAATAGGAACCGTTGATCCCGGCAAAAGCGTCCGCGCGGAGAGCGAATGCCGAAAGCGAGTCGGCCTCTTCGCTGTGTACGACCGAGAGCGAATACCCGCCGTGCGAGAGGTCTATTTCGAGGACGTTGATGGTCTGGTTGGCTCCCGTCGGGAGGTAGAATCCCGTATAGTTGAACCACACGCAGCCGGGGGCTACGACGTCTATCGACCATCCGGCCATGTCGGACGTGCGTGACAGCGGATCGTCCGCCGGCGTATTGCAGCATCCTGTGGTGAGCAGGGCGGCCTGTATGAGGATGTAAAGTGTCTTTTTCATGGCTGCAATCCCAGAACCTCCTGCATCCTCCGGCCTATTTCATCATTCTCCAAGACTCCTCCGAAACGGGTTGCGCAGGGCCCGTAGGCGAACAGCGGCACCATCGACGCGGTGTGGCTCACGCTGCCCCAGACATATCCGATGCCGCTTTCGGACAGATGGAAATCAGCATTTCCCGAAGGTATGGCGAGCCCGCCCGTTTCATGGTCGGCGAGGATGACCACCAGTGTCCCGGGATGTGTCTGAGCGTAGTCCAGGGCTACACCCACGGCATTGTCGAAATCCCGTATTTCGGCGAGCATACCCGCTGCGTCGTTGGCGTGGCACATCTTGTCGATGAGCGAACCCTCCACCATCAGGAAAAAGCCTTTTCCACGACTGTTGTTCGTCACTATTTCGAGGGCTTTCGCTGTGGCCCGGGGAAGATACTCCGGCGAACGGCCTTCGGCAAGGGTGGGAATGCCGTAGTTGTCGCCTGGATAGAGTGCCATAGCCCGGCCTTCGGAAACGTCGTCGAGTTCTTCGAGGCTTCGAACCACGAGGCATCCCCTCTTTTTAAGCTCCCCGATGATGTTCGGATCACCTTCTTCCAGATACTGACGGCCGCTGCCGATCAGCACGTCGATATCGGTGTTGAGCAGTCCGAGAGCCACTTGCTTGTATTTGCGGCGATCCATCGAATGGCCGAAGAATGCCCCGGGAGTGGCGTGGACGACTCCGGAGGTAACCACTACACCCGTCGCCATGCCGCGGGCATCGGCTTTTTCGAGGATGGTGTGCAGGCGGTGTCCCGCGCTGTCGAGCCCAAGCCGGGAGTTGTTGGTTTTCCGGCCCGTGGCGAACGCCGTTCCCGCGGCAGCCGAGTCGGTCACGCGATTGTTGGCCGAATGGGTCTTCACGAATCCGGTCACCGGAGCCCGCTCCATCTGGATAGGGCGGTATTCGTTCTCGATCATCAGGGCCGTGATGTGGGCCAGTCCCATTCCGTCGCCGATCATCAGGATTATGTTTTCGACCTTTTCGGCTTCCTGCTGTTTTTTCGCAGGTTTCGCGGCGAACGCCGTTGCGGACAGCAGAACCGGAACAACAGCGCATAACAAAAATAAGGATCGTTTCATTTTCATTTGAATTACTGATAATAAAGGCAATCTGTCGGAACGAGGCGGAATATCCCCGCTTCCTCTTGCTCCGGCAGATTGCCTGTTTTCAAATTCTGGGTATGTCCTATTCGTTGACCCAGGCACCAATCACGGCCTTTCCGTCACGGCTTACTCCGCGTTGATCGTGAATGATTACATCTTTCGATATCCACTGTGAATATTCAATCTGCAATGCTCTCAACATTGGCACTTCCATGCCGTTGGTAAGAGCCGGATTATCCGATCCCTTCAGTGCAACGGTTTGTGTCTTGCCTCCGTTATCGGAAAGCGGACCAAGCATCGTTTCCGCATCGAATGATATATCCTGCAAAAGGATGCTGTTGGCGTCATATATTTGACTTCCGTTGACATAAGACTGTGCTGCGGAAAGCACGGCTTGGCCGCCGTCACTGTCAAGTCGAAGATCCGAGTTTTTAGGATCGCTGTTGCCTGAGACGATCGTATTGTATATTCTCGTGATGCAATAACTGTTGGAAATATTGATTCCCCCGCCGTATGACTTTGCCGTATTACCTGTAATCGTACAGTTAACAATGTCTAACTTCGTCGTTTTGCCATTTGCACCGTATACAGCTATGGCACCGCCTTTGCCGCCCGTATTACCCATAAACGTGGAGTTAACGATCACGGTTTCGGAGTTTTCGCGACCATAGATTGCACCTCCTTGACGGGTGTTGTGATCAGCCACATTCTTCGTAAAGGTCGAATTGTAGATATAATTGTACGACTTTGTATTGGTATTGACAGCATAGATTGCTGTGCCGAAATGGGAGGTACGGTTATTTTCAAACGTACAGTTATCGACAGTCAGCGTGGAAGTGTCGTTGTAAATACCGGCGCCGCCGTTATTGCCGGAGTGGATATTGTCCGAAATTACACAATTTTCGAATTTGACATCCGATCCATTGTGGAGTACGATATTGCCATTGTTCTGTGCTGTATTGCCCTTGATTTTACAATTTACGAAGTCGACGGCCGAAGCGACGATTACAATACCGCCTCCAGATCGGGCATTTACCGAAGTTCCGTTGATCGGAACGTTCCGGTTGGTCTGTGCCTTTCCGCCAGTGATCGTAATCCCCTGTATTTTCAATCGGAAATCGGGATCGGGAACTGCAGTTACGACAACCACATGAGATACTGTTCCGTTTTCCGTTTCACCGCTGAAAATCGTCTCATTGACTGCGGGGTCGGATATGGCTCCTTCCGTTGCATCGGAGGGATAGCCTCCGATGAGGGTAACGTTAGAGTTCAGTTCAAACGTTTTGTCGCTCGCATTGTCGACGCTTCCGCCAGCTACAGGTGCATAGGGAGTATATGTTCCGGCAGCTAAGTGTACCTTATCGCCAAACACCGCCATATTCAAGGCATTTTCGAGTGTGGTAGCGTTTGCCCACGACAGTCCGTCGGCCGTACCGTCGCCGTCCGTCTTGACATAATAGTCCATGGGATTTTCTCCGGCAACGGTTGGAGCTTGGGTGATACGGAAGATTTTGGACGCCTCCTCTGTGATGTAAATTCGTACGACGCCCGTTCTCGCCTCTCGGGAGGTGTTGAGCTGTACAGAGATAACACAGTCAGCATCGCCCGTTCCGTGAGATGTCTCGAGCAAGATCCAATTAGCATTTGTTTCCGCACGCCACGGCAAATTCGATTTGACAGGGATAGTGAGGGTTGTCTTTTCGCGCGGTACATTCTCCTCCTCGTTCACCTGAATAGAAAGTTCTGGCGTTTCGGGGGTAAATCCACTGTCATCATTCGGGAAAGCTTCGCATCCCGCCGATACGGTAAGAAGCAGTAGCGCACATGCCGCCTGGGTGAAATAGGTGCTTATATTTTTCATTTTTATCGGATTTATTGGTTGGAAATGATCAGAAGTCCGTCACCGACAGCCCGTTCTTCACCGCCATTGTCACAAGGCCAGTTGCAGACTTCGAAACGACCATCGGTGAATTCCGGAGTAGTCCGGACAAGGAATGTCGAAGAGCCGCCTCCGTCGAGATTTATCGCATCGTATGCTCCGAGACTCTGGAAGCATAGTCCCAGTTCCTCGTAACGCATTCCATTGGAATAGCTCCAGTTCCGGCCGTCGGCAACAAGAAACCATACGGTTTTCCCATCTTCCGACACACCTACAGCTGTGCGCGGTTCGAGACTTTCATCCTCTTGCGTCACGAGTTCGCCGTTCGTCAAGAGCATCACGCCGCCGCCTACGGCCTCCTGGATCACGCCGCTGGCATTGATCGCAGGATAGTCGTCGCGGTGCGCCACGGCGGCTTTTTTGTCCTGGGAGATGTAAAACACGCTGCGTTCGCCGTTGTCAAAGGTGTTTTTCAGCATGACGCCGTTCCGGTGTACCGGGCCGCGGGGTACACCGGTCGTCATATTGAAGAAATCAGCGTTGAAACCCGCCCAAACCTTGTTGCCGACAGCATCGGCTGCGAGGGCCTGCTGGGTCATGGGCTGCATCTTGAACGTCGAGCCGTTGTCTGGCAACGATGCTGCAATGGAAATGGCGGGATTAGAAAGATCGACTTGCAGGACGAATATATGCATCGCATATCCCTCATTCGATACATATGCGATTTCGGTAGCTTCCACACCTTTGGTAACGATCCATGCATGATCTTCGATTATATGGCCGATCAGCCCCGTGCCTGCGACCAGTTTTTGGGCAATGACCGTCGTGGCGGTTGTATTGTCGTACGCATCATTGTAATCAGGAGTATCGTTGCACGACCAGAGAGTTGTGGACAATGCAAAAAGGCAAAACAACAGTCGGAATTTCAAGAATATTTTATTGTTGGTTTTCATAACGGTCTTTTTTACAATAAGACTTGGTTTTCGGCTGCAGAATCAGTCTCCGTATCCGGGATTTTGCCCCAATAGCGGATTGAGCAGACGTTGCTGGCCTGGTATGGGAATAAGTACCTGATGAGGCTGAATACCGAGTTCTTCTACGGCCCGCCCCGTGCGAACCAAATCGTAGAAACGGAAATTTTCCGTCGCCAATTCTCTGCGACGCTCATCAATCACGGCATCCATGAATGCCTCGTCCGTGGCCGGTGTGGGATTGATCGGTGCAAGTCCGCGGGTTTCCCGCAATTCGTTGAGCCTCGCCAGTCCATCTATACGCCCTTGGGCTTCAGCGCTGATAAGGTACATCTCGGCAACACGTGAAACAATGACCGGGTCTTTGCCTGTCTGTCCGCTGGGATACTTGTTGAACAACACCTGTCCGGCCACATTGGTAAAAGTGATTGCCTTGCGTTTATCATCGTCCGAAAAAAGCTCCTGTAAATCTTTGGTGGGATAATAGTCTCCCGTGCCTTTATTCTCATGGGCATAGGTATAGAACAGATCGCTGATATTTATCCCGGATTCCTCTGAACGGTTTTCGAAGGCAAAGATGATTTCGGTATTGGCTTCTTTGCGAAAGATTTTCTCGAAATCGTCGAGTTCGTATTTGCCGATCAGGCTTTCGGCCAGTTCGACGGCTTCAGTTTTCTTGCCTCGACTCAACTTTACCCTTGCCATGAGTGCGACCGCTGCATCATAAGAGACGTAGTAGTAACTTTTACTGGTGCCGAGTTGCCTCATCGCTAATTCGAGTTCCTCCTCGATAAAATTCCATACTTGTTCTGCAGGATCGCGCGGCACGTTCTCCTGGGTGTTTTCCCGGAGGATGGGCATGTCGCCCCAGCGGGTTACCATGCAGTAGTAGAGGTATGCTCTGAAATAGTGGGATTCGCCGAGTGCCAGCGTGGCTTCCGAGGATCCGGGGTATTTTTCTGCGGCCTTGATAAGATTATTTATTTGGTACAGAATATAGAAATAGCCTGCCCAAGAGGTATTCTGGGTGCCATTGAGCGGAGAAAGCATCGAAATGATCAGGTCTTTGGCAGTTCCTGAGTTTCCGCGGATGTTACCGCCGAGAATATCGAACATGATATAGGAGCGTGCCCCGGGACCACCACTTTGAAATCCGCTGTAAACTCCCATACGCATAGCCGGAAGATCGGCTTCGGTGACAGCCTCTGGCGGGATCGAATAACGGGAATATCTGTCGAGATCGCCTGCGCAAGAGAAGCATGTGGTTGCAAGGACGACGAGAGTGAAGTGAAATAGTATCTTTTTCATAGGGTTAGCTCTCCGTTTAAATGGTTATATTAATACCGAAAGTGAACGTACGCGGTTGAGGGACGGTAAGCCTGTCAACCCCGTAATACAATGGGTCGAGGTTTTTGCTGACATCCGGATCCCAACCAGGATATTTCGAGATCAGGAACAAGTTGTCCCCCTGGAAATAGACGCGAAGCCCCTTCAGACGGAGTTTTGACGTGATCACTGATGGAAATTCGTATCCCAGGACAAGGCTTCTGAGCCGGATGAAAGAGCCGTCGAACAGAATACGAGTGGAGTTACGGACATTGGGGGTTGCCCGGTTGAAGATGGCACGCGGATATTCGTTGGTGCTGCCCGGACCCGTCCAACGATTTTCGACCTGCGATGCCAGCACGTTCGATGTATGCGCGAGCCGCGCTGCGTTGATCATCCATTCAGCCAGTACCTTATTACCGTATTGGTAGGTAAGGAACACATCGAGGCGCAGTCCCTTCCACTTGAACGTATTGTTCCATCCGCCGAAGAATTTGGGATTCGATGATCCTTTGATCACACGATCCTCATCGGTAATCTGTCCATCGCCGTTGACATCCCTCCATTTGACATCGCCGGCCCGGATTCCGTCGGCATACTGCGGATCGGGAACCTCGCCATCGTACTGATAGATGCCAAGTTGTTCGAAGACATACCAGGAACCCACTTCTTCGCCAGCTCGGAGAATGCGGTTGGATGCGATGATGTCTTCTCCCGTAAGTGATTTGATAATATTCTTGTTATGAGAGATATTGAACTGCGAAAGCCAGGAAAAGTGTTTGCCGAAGTTGAAGTGGGTGTTTAGTGTGAATTCCACACCCCGGTTGCGAATAGCCCCTATGTTCGAGATGATCGAGGTCGTTCCCGTATGGGCGGCCACCGGCTTGTTATAAAGCAGATCGAATGTGTTTTTCTGGTAAATGTCGAAGATCATATTGATTCGCCCTTTCAGGAAAGCCAAATCGAATCCGGCATCGTATTGATCGGCCTTTTCCCAACGAAGGTTCCGGTTCCCGAAGTCGGATACCGCGATACCGCTTTGTCCGCCGTAGTTCTTGCCTCCGGACATCTTGGCGTGATAGGCCCAAGGACTGATGCCCTCTTGGTTGCCGGTGCGTCCATAGCTGGCACGGAATTTCAGGTCGATGCCCGAATCCTCCATGAAGGGCTCGTTGCCGAGATTCCATCCGAACGAGACGGAGGGGAACCAGCCCCAGCGGTTCTCGGGGGCGAATTTCGACGAACCGTCCGTGCGCAATGTTGCGGTGAGCATGTAGCGGTCTTTGTAGCCTGCGGTGATACGTCCGAAATAGGATTCCATCGCGTATTCGTTGAGCGTTCCGGTAATGTTGTAGAATTCCGCCGCTGCATTGACGATGTTGAACGACGGCGAGGGGAATCCGCGCACGTCGACATAGTTCTGTTTACGGGTTACTTCCTGATAGGAATGACCCAGCATGGCACTGAAATCTACGTCGCCGAACTTGTCGTTATAGTTGGCGTATACCTCGAACGTGGTGTTGGGCACGTGGCGGTAAGCATCCACTAAACGTCCCACGCCCGTACCGTAGGGGTGGTTCTCGTTGTAGTAGGTATAGTCGTAGGTGAAGCTCAGGTCGGCGTTGTAGTTGGCCTGAATTTGCAGTTTGTCGTCGAAAAGATTGAACTTGGTGAAGAAGTTGCCCAAGACGCGGTAATTCTCGATATAGGCGATCTGCTCGTTGAGTATTTGGACAGGATTGTGGAATGTCAATTGATTCGTACCCCCGGTATAATATTTTCCATCCGGGGTGTAGACACGGTCGAAAGGCCGCTGGTGAATCAGACGCTCCAGAATTGACGACCCGACATTGGAGCCGGGAATCTGGTCGTTCTTCATGTAATTGCCAGAAACATTGGCTCCTACTTCCAACCATTTGGCGAATTTGTGAGTCACCTTGGCCTTGAGGTTCGCCTTGCGCATGGCGTTGGTGCGGATGACGCCGGTCTGGTCGTTGTAGCTTCCGCCCACGTAATAGGTGGTCTTGGCATTGCCTCCTGACACGGAGACGTCGACGTTGTAGCTCCGGCCCAGCTGCGTGCCGATCTTCATCCAGTCGGTATCGGGCATCGTGCCGAAGGGGTTCTGAATGTGGACTTGGTAGTCCGCATCCCCGACCTGATAACCGTACTGGCGGTTGTAGTTGTCGACGCCTTCGTTATAGGCTTCGATATACTGTTTTGAGTTGGCCATCTTCACCCTTCGGAGGTTGGGGAATTGCGAGATGCCAGCCTGGAAATTGAGCCGCAGCGTGGCTTTTCCCTCGCGGCCTGACTTGGTGGTGATAAGCACCACGCCGTTGGAGGCTCGCGATCCGTAGATGGCTGCCGATGCCGCGTCTTTGAGAACCTCGATCGACTCGATGTCGTTGACGGCGATGGTTGCCATGGAACTCATGGTCTCTCCGAAGTTGAAGATATTGGCGTCTTCGTTGGTGATCGGAATGCCGTCGATAACGTAAAGGGGCTCGTTGCCCGCGCTGATCGAGGAGATGCCCCGGATACTCATTCTCTCGCCTGAGCCGAGGTTTCCCGATCCCGTTGTGGAGATAACGCCGGCCACACGGCCTTGTAGCAGCTGGCCGGGACTGGCCACCTGGCGCTGGTTGTTCTCGTCCACCACCATCTTGCTGATGGAGCTCGATACCAGACCGCGGCGCTGGGTTCCGTAACCAACCACCACGATATCGTCCACCAGTTTGGACTCTTCGTTGAGTACGACCGTCAGCCGGTCCCTGTTTTGCGGCGTGACGACTACCGTGCGGGATTCGTAGCCGAGGAACGAGATGTTGAGCGTTGCGGGAAGCGTGATGTCGTTCAGTTGGAATCCGCCCTGGGTGCCGCTGGTGACGCCTTTGTTCGTGCCTGCGACGATGACGGTAGCTCCCGAAACGGGGGCGTTGTTCTTGTCCAGTACCCAACCGGTTATGGTCTCGGATTTGGGGGCCTGTTGTTTTTTGGCCGGGGCCCGTCGGATGAAGACCTGTTGTCCGTCGATGGTGTAGGTGTTCTCGCTTCCTTCGAAAAGCTTGTCGAGGGTCTGGCGGATAGTAAGGTCGGTGGTTTTGAGGGTCACTTTGCGGGCTGAACTGAACAACCCGTCGTAGTAAAAGAACGAGTAACCGCTGATTCGGCTGATCTCGTCGAGCGTTTCCGACATAGACTTGTTTTCGACCGAGACGGAAAATACTTTTCTTTCGCTCTGGGCTGAAGCAGTCGACGAAAATGCCGGAATGCACAAGAGCGTCAGCAAAAGGGGCCGGAGCATCTTTGTGGCCCAAGTTTTAAAGTCCGGTTTTTTCTTCATATATTTGTAAAGTTATTTGATGGTTTACCTGTTACCGTAATGTCAAATGACGCAGGGCAGGAGGTTTTAGCGGATCGCCTGCCTTGTTTTTTGGGAATCTCTATTGGGTTATCATAGGCAATTCGTTTTTTAGGTTAGACTTAGGTCGGTTATCGGTGTAGCATATAGGTGCGTTTTTCGCTGTCCCACGTGTACTGAATCTGGGCGGTGTTACAGATTACATCCAGTACGCGGGTGAGTTCGTCTTTGAGGATGAGTTCTCCGGAGCAGGTGAGCCCCGACGTCGAGGGATCGGCCACGATGTTGATGTTGTAGTATTTGGAGAGCCGTTTGACAATGGTGGCGATCTTTTCGTTGCGGAACTTGTAGTTGCCGTCCTTCCAGGAGACGTACTCCTCCACGTTGACCGCCGTGATGTAGTCGCGTTCCCCGGACGAGAAATACATCTGGTTCGGGGCGAGTTCCGATTTACAGCCTTTGGCGTTGGTCACAGCAACCTTTCCGCCTACCAGCACCACCGACAGTTCCTCCTCCTTTTCATAGGCGTTGACGTTGAGGGTGGTTCCCAGAACCTCGATGCCGGCGCGTTTGGTCTTTATCACGAACGGCCATGCCGGATTATGGGCGATTTCGCCGTACACCTCTCCGTCTACATAGATTTCCCTCCGGTCTCCGGCGAACTTTTCAGGGTAGATCACTTTCGTTCCGGCATTTATCCACAGCCGGCTACTGTCAGAGAGAATCAGCGTCGAGCGTTTGCCGTAGGGCACGGCCAGCAGATTGAGCTTTCCCGGCTCTTGTTTTTTCCCGGCGATCTCCTGTTCGTTGATCGTCAGGCCCTCCCGGCTGTAATCCACTTTGGCTTCGTCCCCCGGCATTTCGACCACCTTTTCGCCCAGAACCAGTTTGATATAGTTCGTATCTTCTGTATGGGCCAAGATACGGACGTCGGTGCCGTTTATGGTTGTCGTCCCGTTGTCCGGGCCGGTCAGAGGGCGCAGTACGATGGCGACGGCGATACAAGCCGCCGATGCTACCAGCGCGGCCGGCCACATCCATCTCTTCGCTGCCGGTCTGCGGTGCGGTGCGGGACGCACGCCGTGTACCGAATCCTCGATGCGTTTCCATAGTTTTTCGATACGTTCTTCGGGAACGTCGCCACGATGGGGTGCCCTGTTCAGGGAGAGCAGGATATTGCGGGCTTCGCGGAAAACTTCCGGGTCGATATTCCCGTCGGCCAGTCGGCACTCCCAGAATATCTGGGTCTCCTCCGTGGGATTGATGATGGACGAGATGAAAAAATCGTCTTGGAGCAGTTCCTCCGTGCTGATATAGGTATAATCTCTTTTCATGCGTTGTCGCTGTTTCTGGTATAAGGACAGAGTGGAACCGGAAAAGTACTCCTTTTGCCGGCGAAAGCGTTTACAGGGAGTTGAAAAGCAGCAGCAGGAAAGCCCCGGAGAGGTGGGGATAGATCTCGCGGATTTTTTTGATCGACGAATGAACCAGGTTTTTAGCCGACTGGCTGTTGATCTCCATCATCGCACCGATCTCGTTGTAGTGCATCTGCTCCACGAACCGATAGTAGACCGCCTGCTTCTGGCGTGCCGAGAGGTTCTTCTCCATTTCGGCGACGAGTTGTTTGGAACGGTCGCTCTCCTCCTTCCTGACGATTGTCTCTTCTAGATCCGACTGGTCATGGAGTTGGCGGCAGGCTGAAATGTCCATCCGAAACCGGAAACTCTTGCTGTTGGCATGGTTGAGCAGGGCGTTTTTGAGCGAAATGAGCAAGTAGAGTTTCACATTCCTCAGTTCGGGCAGCCGTTCCCGGTTGACGTAGATGCGGACGAATATGTCGTGGATGGCATCCTCGATGATCTGACTGTCATCGCAGAAGTGCAGTCCGTAGAGGTACATCGGCCGGACATAGAGTTCATAGAGCCGGGCATAAGCCTCCCGGCTTCCGTTGACAAAGGATTGCCACAAAGGATCCTGTACAATAATCTCCTTCTGGTACATCGAAATTCGCTGTTTCTCGACACAAAGTTAGAAAAAGACGGGGACGATTTATTTCAAGAAAATGAAATTTTACGGATATGGAAACGGGATCACTCGGGATCGTGCTTCAGGAGCAATTCCACCGGGATATGGTCGGAGTAGGCGGCCGTGAAGTCATCGGTAATATACCGGCAGCTCACGATCCGATCCTGGAGGTCGGGGGAGACGTAGATGAAGTCGATGCGGCGTTTGAAGCCGTCTTTGCCGTAGTTCTCTTTGTCTGCCCATCCTGCGTCCACGAACCCGAAGTCGAGGATCGCCTGGCTGACGGCGAAGTCGAGTTGTCCGTCCGGGAGATTGTTGTTGCGGGTGTGCACTTTCTCCTGCTCTTTTTTCCGCTGCAGGTATTTGCCGTCGGCATAGACCGCGCTGTCGAGGGGCGAAACCGTGTTGAAGTCGCCCATGATGATCCATTTCTCGAACGGTCCGCTCTGTTTTACCGTTTCGAGGACGATCCGAATCTCCCGGCGGCGGGCTTCGTAGTGGTGGGGACTCAGGTGCAGGACGATGATGTTGTATCCTTCGGCCTTGCATTTGATGAAGCCGTGCCACATGTTGTCCAGGACTTTCTCCACGTTGACGACGGGCGTTTTGGAGGAGATCGACACCGGGAATTTCGTCCTCGATCCGACCGAACCCGGAATGAGTTTCGGATCCTTGCTGATGACGGCGTAGTCGTGGCCGTATTCGGCGGCCAGCGTTTCGAGCGTGAACTGCGTGAAATCGTTGACTTCCTGCAGGGCCAGGATGTCCGGATTCTGCTGCCGGATCCATTCTGTGAACAGGCGTTTTCCCTGGGTCGTGTCCCTCCGCATCCCGTAAAGGATGTTGTAGCAGATTATTTTCAGGTTTTTCGATTCGCCCCGCGGGGTGCAGGAGACGGACAGGCCAGTGCACGATGTCGTAAGGAGGATCGCCGCAGTGAGTTTTTGGATGGTTTTCATTGGGTCGGTGGTCTGGGTTGTCTGTAATAAAGAACAATCATCTCCCGGAAAAGTACTTATTTCCCGGGAAAAAATTGCTTTTCGAAAAATTATCCGCTATTTCCCGCTACGTTCCCGGATCAACGCCTGAAGCAGTTCAGGTTGATCCGTCGTGATGTAATCGACGCCCAGATCGAGGAAATACTCCATCTCTTCCTGCGTGTTCACCGTCCAGACATTGACTTCCAGCCCGAGGGCGTGTGCTTCGGCGACCCAATGTTCGTTGGCTTTGAGGATGGTGTTGCGGTAATCCATTCCGGCATATCCCCGCTCTTTGAGTTTGGCCGGGGTGAGGTCGCCGTTGAGGTGGAAGACCCGCGTTCCGGGCATCTGCCGGATGCACTCTGCTCCCAGTTCGTGGGCGAAGACGATGATCTCGGTGCGGTCGGCGACACCGTATTTTTCGAGCAGCCTTGCGATGAGCCCCACTTCGTAGGGATATTTCGATTTGTCTTTGAGGTTCTTGATCTCCAGAATCAGCCGGGTTCCCGATGTTTTCCGCATGGCGCCGAGTATGGCTTCGAAAGAGGGAATGTACTCTCCGTTGCCGAGCCTGGTCGCAAGAATATCTCCTGAGAGGGAGGTTTCCATGGCAAGGCCTTTGAATATCCGGTCGTGGTTGGCGACAAGAACGCTGTCGGCCGTCAGCCACACGTCGAGTTCGGAGCCGTAACTGCCGATGGAGTCGGCTTTCAGGAAAGAGGTCACCGAATTCTGGGCCGATCCTTCGGTTTTCCAGTAGCCACGGTGTGAAATGACCTTGGTTTGTACGCCTTTGCCGGCCGTCTGGCTTATGGCGGGCATTATTGTGCTCAGGAGGAGCGTCAGAAGGAGTGCGCGTATGGTTCCGTTCATTTTTATGGTTTTTAGGTGATTTATTATAAGGACAACGAAGTGTGAAAAAAGTACTGATAAAAAATGTTTTTTAGTACATTTTTTCTGTTAATTAAAGTACTATAAATTCGATAATCTTGCATTTGCATTCGGGGAAAGGAAAACTTAATAAAAATGACTGGCATCCATGTTTTGCATTGTCGCACAGATATTTTCGTTTATTGGAATATCGGTTATTATGGACAGACGCATTGTAGCCACTATGCAGTCTGCTTTACTATGTTGAGAATCTCGATGCTCAGAGCCCTTAATTCACGTGTCCGCTGCTCCAATGCGGCGATCTGATGCGGAATCGCAACATTGGAAAAGTGGGCGTTGATGGCTTTCGCAATCTGATTGTGTAGGCTGAATATCCGGCGTCTTGTTATATATAATAGGTTTCCCAATATTCACCTCCGAACTGGACGTACATTTTCCTATGTATCCGGCTCTCCACCAATACTGTCAATCTACAGAATCCCATGAGGTATCATGACAACTACCGTAGACAGCCATTTTTTTTCGATGTCTGGCGATCATCAGCTTTTTCCAATTTTCCTTACCTTTCAGTTCACCGAGTTTGCGCATATGGAACATAATCAAATTATCCGTAGCACCACATACTTCATATTTCTGTGCTTTCAAGCTGTCTATAAGGCTTGTGATGCTACCACTAAGCATAGGGGTCGGGCTGTTGTCAATAGACTGATCACAGGAAAGCCGTTTCGTTTGAACCCTCTATTGTACAGATGAAATCCCTTCACTTTACCGTTCTTCTCCATATATCCAACGGTAAAGACTCTGTTGCGGATGTATTTCCAGCAGATGTGGCTTATCGAGATACGGTATTTTTCGCCCTTTGATGAGAGTATAGTTCAGCCAGTTGCGGAAGTGCAAGATCTTAGTTTGTAAGTAAGATGGTTACATGAGAAAAGATGGAATGCCGATGCCCTCCTCGGCCTGTACAAGCGCATATGGAACGAATCCATTCATCATTTGCACAGGAATTCTCAATGTCTCTTTACGGGGCGAACGTTTCTTGTTACGAGCGATACCAGCCATAGGAGCACGATCGCACCGATAATCGATGTCAGCAGGCTCCCTATGGATCCCATCGGAACCCAACCGATCAGCCCGACGAGCCATCCGCCCAGGATGCCGCCTACAAGCCCGACCGCCAGATTGACAATGAGACCCGATCCTCGCCCCCTGACTATCTTACTTGCGATCCAGCCGGCCAGCAGGCCGATGATTAAATACCCGATAAACATAGCTTGACTGCATTTAAAATTACGTCGGAATATACAAATCGTGTACCCGTTTCATCCTCAGTCTGCGCAAAGCGTCCGTTCTGTATTTACTGAAAAGATACTGAGCAAAGCAATTCTGGACTTTTTTTTGCATATTCAACTATGTTCGGTAATGTCCGGACGGATGGATTATGCCCCGAAAACTGACATTTACGATAAAACGCAGGAGATATGAAGCCTCGCCCGTGAAGATCGACCGCCGCAAACTCTACGGCTGGACGGAGATTGTAGCCACGGACGATGCGGGTTCGCCGTGCGAGGTGGTCAGTGCTGACCAAACGGGACAGCTCATCATCCCGCGCGGCGGCACGGCGGTCGGACTGCTCACCCCGTCGGGGCAGTGGGTCGAGCGCTCGGAACTGAAGGCCGTCGACGGCGACGGCAAACCGGCCGAAGTGCTTCCGTCGAGTTTCGACACCGAAATAGCGCTCGGGAAAAAGGTTTCGGCCGAGGAGTACCTCGATCACAACATCACGGATTTCTATGCGCTGGCTGACGCTCCGGATGGATTGGTGCGGGCCGTCGGGCGTGACATCTACACCTTTTCCTACTGCTACACGTCGGGTTGCGAAGGATTCCCGGCCTTTGTCCTTGCGGCGGACGGCGGGTTGTTCCTGCTGATCGGACGGAGGCTTCGCTTCGAAACGGTCGGCTACGACCAGCCGGGATTTATCGACGAAGAGCCGGACGGGGAGGATACCGAAAACGAAGAAGTGGATTTTGTCATGTTCTGAGATGATACGCGCGATACACATATCCGACGACCGCAAACGGGATGCACAGGTGGCTTTCGACGCCCGGCCCGCACCGGACACCTTGCGCCGGGTGCTTCCCTCGGGCGAGGAACCCCTGAGCGTGCGGCTGGTGAAAACCACTGCCGCGATGAACCGCTGTCTGTACGAGCATTCCGATTTACAGCAACTCGCGCAGCGGATCGTCAAGGGCGATCCGGACGTTGACATGGAGGTGACGGGCCGCAAACTGCTCCGCACGCGCCGCGTCTTCGTAGATCGGAACTACGAGATCGTCTACCACGTCAATCTGTTTCAGGTCGTCATGAACCCCGACGGCACGGAGCGCGAGCGACGGGAGCTGGCCAAAACCGCCGGCAACGTAAACCAGCAGATGCCGCTGCGGTGGACGGGCCGGATGTTTCCGCGCGAAGAGGCGTTGCGGCGGTTCGTATTCACGCGCAATTACCAACTGCGGCATGTAAACGGCGCGACGTTCGATTTTCTCTACAATATGGCAAGGCAGCTTGCCGCGGCCGATGCGATGGTGATGATCGGAGCCGGCAAGAGAGGCACGAGCCCGATCCTGCTGAACCGCGGCGGCCAGCCATACCGGGGATTTCTCGAAGGACGTACCGACGGGGACAAATACTGCCTGATCCTGCACCTCACGGACATCGAATTGAAGGGACTCGAAACAGTCGATTCAGAAAACAAATATAAATAACATTATGAAAAAGCAAGCATTACAGAATCCGGTCGATGAATATTACACCGGAGAATTTCCGAAGCAGCATCAGCCCGCTCCGGGCGTGGAACAGAAAATGACGCCCCGTCCCGATACGGGCGAGGAGAGTTACCGAGGCCTGGGCCGCCTGAAAGGACGGCGGGCGCTCATCACAGGCGGCGACTCGGGCATCGGACGCGCCGTGGCCGTAGCCTTTTCGCGCGAGGGTGCCGATGTGGCGATCAACTACCTCGAAGCTGAACAGCCCGACGCCGATTCGCTGCGCGAGGACATCGAGCGGCACCGGGGACGCGTCTTCCTGCTGCCGGGCGACCTGAGCCGCGAGCAAACCTGCCGTGAGGTGGTGCGCCAGGCCGTCGACAAGCTCGGAGGCCTCGATATTCTCGTGCTCAATGCCGGTACTCAGACCGCACTGCACGAAATAGGAGAACTCTCCACCGACCAGCTCCGGCACACATTCGAAACAAACGTATTCGCAATGTATTGGATGTCACAAGAGGCCATCCCGCATCTCAAGCAGGGGGCGTCGATCATCACCACCTCGTCCATAGAAGCGTTCTCGCCCAATCCCCACCTGCTGGATTACGCTGCCACCAAAAGCGCCATCGTAGGCTTCACGAAGGCCCTTGCCAAGCAGCTCGCTCCGAAGGGCATCCGCGTGAACAGCGTGGCGCCAGGCCCGGTCTGGACGGCGCTCCAGATCACGGGCGGGCAATTCCCCGAGAAGATTCCTGAATTCGGGCAGAGCACGCCTCTCGGACGCGCCGGACAGCCCGTCGAAGTGGCTCCGGTCTACGTCTTTCTGGCATCCGGCGAAGCGAGCTTCATCACGGCGCAGACCATCGGCGTGACGGGCGGGAAATAGTTAAACAAACCGTTCGGCCGATGAAACTCTACCTGGACAAGTTGAAGCCGGTACACGGTTACGAGGAAGGCCGGGTCGATGCAGTCGACCCCGAAACCTCGGGCAAGGCACTGGCCTACAAGAAGGATTTTCTCAAACACTTCATTCCGCTCGACCAGCGGCAGATCGAAACACGGCTGGCTGGCGACCGTTTTTACGTCACGCGCAAGTACGACGGCGAATACGCCATGATCGTCTACGACCGCGGCACGACGGTTACGATCAACCGCTCGGGCCGCGTGCGAGGTGGCATCCCCTGCATCGGGGAGGCGGGACGGCTAATCGCCGCCGCGGGAATCCGGGAGGGGATGTTCGGAGCGGAGATATACGCCGAGAAAGACGGAAGGCGGGGACGGCTGAAAGACCTGCTGGCTGCCCTGGCCGACAAAAAGCGTATTGGAACGCTCCGGCTGGCCGTTTATGACATTGTAGAGCTGGACGGCAAGCCGTGGCGGGGGCGTTTTAACGAAACATGGGAAAAACTGCATGAGGTATTCGGTCACGGGGAACTGATCCGCGAGGTGGACATGGAGGTCGCCAAAAACCCGCAGCAGGTGTCAAGGATTTACGAAAAGTGGGTCGTCGGGGAGAAATCCGAGGGGGTGGTTGTCCGGGGCGACCTGCCGTTCGTCTACAAGATCAAGCCGCGCCATTTGATCGACGCTGTGGTGGTCGGATTCTCCGACGGAGCCGGCGCCGAGAGAGGGCAGGTGCGCTCGCTGCTGCTGGCCCTGATGCCCCGCGAAGGCCGTTACCAGATCACCGGGCGCGTCGGCAGCGGCCTTGTGGAGGAGGTGCGCGTGCTGCTCTTCGAGAGGCTGTCCAAACGGGGTCGGGCTGTTTTTATCCGTTATCTGGAAAGTTCTTTTTCGATAGCCGCCGCTATGCGTTTCAGTTCCTCCTGTGCCGCACCCAGCGACCCGAGGACGATGCGGCCGTTGCGGTCGATTATGAAGGAGCGCGGAACGCCCTGCTCCGCATAAAGGCCGAATACCCGTTTGTCCGGATCCATTGCCGTCAGGTCGCGCAGATAAGCGTAATTCTGCTGTTCGTCGCCTGCGAAAAACTTGTCGAGGCTCTCTTTCGAATCGGTATAGGCGACTGGCAGGAATACGAATTCGCTGTCTGCGGCAAACCGTTCGAGAATGATTTTCGGCAGGGCTTCCGGCGCCAGTTCCCGCAGGCAGGGGCCGCACCAGGTAGCCCAGAAGTTCAGCAGCACGACTTTGCCGCGCAGGGCTGTAAGCGTGAGATCCCCTCCGGCATATTTCGCAGCCCGGAAATCGGCCGCCAGGTCGCCCTCCTTGAGCAGGGTGTGCTGCTCGTAGATTCCTCGTACCAGTTGCATCGCTTTTTCATGCGGGGTCGCAGTGTTTTTTTCCTGTTGCCCGGTGGCCGGAGCCTGTTCCCCGCCTTCGGGTTTTAATTTTATACGCACTACGGGCAATCCGTTTTCCACCGAATTCGCCATGGATTCGATTGTACCCGCGGGTAGCTTCAATAGCTCTTCACGGGTGGTTTCCCGTCCGTCGATGTAATATTTGCCGGTTTGCGCCTTGCCGGGGAGTACGGTTGTCAATGCGATCATGGCCGCCAGGAGCGGAAGAATTCGTTTCATGCGATTGGTTTTCTGCAAATATAACTAAAAAATCTTCACATAAAACTATTTTTTATAGTTTTATTCGCGATGACAAAAGAAAGTCCGTCCGAGACACTCGGACGGACTTTATACGGGTTCTGAATATCGTATGTATCAGAGCGCTTCGGCGACGACATAGGTGCTGCCGCCGATGAAGACCATATCGTCCGCAGCGGCAAGTTCCCGGGCGTGTGCCACGGCAGCCGGCACTTCGGGGATGGTTTCCCCCCTGAGCCCGTAGATCGCAGCCTTGGCTGTCAGTTCGGCGGCGGGCAATGCCCTTTCGGTCTGAGCCTGCGTGAAGATGTAGTGTGCGTCGCGGGGCAGCAGGGGCAGGATGTGTGCCAGGTCTTTGTCGCGGACGAACCCGATCACGCAGTAAAGCTCCTTGTGGGGCGTCGCTTTGAGTTGTTCGGCCACGTAGGCGATGCCGTGGGGGTTGTGCCCCGTGTCGCAGACGACGAGCGGATTTTCACCCAGCTTCTGCCAGCGTCCCGCCAGAGAAGTGATGGCCGCCGCATCGCGCGTCCCTTCGAGGAAGGCACGGCGGGAGATCGTCAGCGGGGTCTCCTCGTGCAGGAAATCAACCGTCGCCGCGGCCGTCAGGATATTATGGCGCTGGTAATTGCCCGTAAGGTCGAGGTCTACCTCGAATTTGCGGTCGTCGCGCATGCGGTGCATGCAGAAGTGCTGCCGCCCTTCCCGGCAACCGCACTCTTGGCACGAGAATACCTTTTCGGCATAGATGACTTTCGATTTGTTGGCCGCAGCGACCTGCTCGAACACTTCGTTGTAGCGCACGTCGCCCTCGCCGATCACGACCGGGATGCTCTTCTTGATGATTCCGGCTTTTTCGGCTGCGATCTTCTGGAGCGTGTCGCCCAGCAGCGCCGTATGCTCCAGCCCGATGTTGGTGATGACGCTTACGACCGGTACGATGATATTCGTGGCGTCGAGTCGTCCGCCCAGTCCCGTTTCGATCACCGCGACCTCGACGTCGCTCTGTGCGAAGTAGTCGAAAGCCAGTGCCGCGGTCATTTCGAAGAACGACAGTTCCAGTTCGACCATCTTGTCGTGGTGCTTGTCCACGAAGTTCACGACCTTCTGTTTGGGAATCATCTCGCCGTCGACACGGATGCGTTCGCGGAAATCCTGCAGGTGGGGCGAGGTGAAAAGCCCCGTGCGGTAGCCGGCCTGCTGCAATACCGAGGCGATGATATGCGATACGGAACCTTTGCCGTTCGTGCCCGCCACGTGGATCGTGAAGAAATTGCGCTGGGGGTTGCCGATGTGGCGGCAGAATGCGGTGATGCGCTCCAATCCCGGCTTGTAGGCCGTTGCGCCTTTGGTTTCGAAGGCCGGCAGCGACTGGAAGAGGAATTCGAGGGTCTGGGTGTAATTCATATCGGGTTTCGGGTTTTATTTTACGAGGTGGTTCTTTTTCTTGGCCCGGTAGGCGATGTAGTAGAGCACACAGAGCAGCATCAGGTATTCGGAGATGCGTCCCAGGTAGTCGCCGTACCGGGTGTAGAAGGTAAGTTGGGAGTTGAGGGGCACGGCCGCGGTGAGCACGCCCCGTTTTTCCCAGCCGAGCGTCTGGCCGATGTCGCCGCGGGCCGATATGAAGCCCGACATGCCGGTGTTGGCCGACCGGGCGATGGCACGGCGGTGTTCGACGGCGCGCAGGCGCGAGATCGTGAAGAGGTGTTTGTAGCCGGGCGTGTCGCCCCACCAGCCGTCGTTGGAGATGATGGCCATGAACTGCGCCCCGCGGCGCACGAAATCGCCGAAGAAATCGCCGTAAAGTCCTTCGTAGCAGATTGCCGGGCCGGTTTTCACGCCCCGGTGTTCGAAGGCCGTGCCGTGCTGGCCCATGCCGATCTGTCCCACGACGCCGCCCAGGTCGATCACGAGGAATTGCAGGAGGTCGAAGAGCAGTGTCGGGGTATTTTCCACGCCGATCACCAGTTTGCCTTTGTGGTGCAGCTGCATCCGACCTGCGGAGTCGAGTCCTACCGCCGTGTTGAATACGTCGTAGTAACCTTCGCCGAATCCGTCCCGGCGTGCCGTGCGGGGTTGTACCCCGGCGGCATAATAACGCAGGGTGTTGGCACCCGTGACGAGCAGCGCCCCGGGGTGCGACCGGCGCAGGCTGTCGGTCAGTTCCTGCCAGAACATGCCCGGTTCGTCGGCTGGGCGGAGTTCCGAAAGCTCCGGTTCCCAGTAATGCCCCGGTACGGCGGTCTCGGGCAGCAGGATGAATTGCGCCCCGGCGGGCACCTGTGCCAGAAGGTCGGTGATGTTGTCTTCCTGCCAGTCGGCGCGGCCGTTGAATTTGTCGTAGCAGTCGACGTTGGGTTGGAGGATGCTCACCTCGGCCGTCCCTTCGTCAGGTTGCTCCCAGCTCCACCAGATGCCCAGCGACACGGCGGCCGGAAGGAGCAGGACGCCCGCGGCCGGGATCCACCGCCCGATGCTGCGGCGTGCCCGCAGCGCCTCGAAGAAGAGGATATTACAGAGCAGCACCCACAGCGAACCGCCGAAGACACCCGTGTATTCGTACCACTGTACGAGCCATACGTCGTGCGAGAACCCGTTGCCCAGGATCAGCCACGGCCACGAGAATTCGCCGACCGTATACCAGTATTCCGTTGCGATCCACCCGGCAATGAGTAAGGTGTATGCCAGAGCCTTCGGCCCTTTCTTCGAGACGGTGTGGAACAGCATGAAGGCGATCATGTTGAGCGTCGTCGAGGCGAGCGTCGCGGCCACGGGCCCCACCGGAGTGGCGTTCCATATCCACCATACGGTCGAGATGTTCCACAGCGCGAAGGTCAGCGCCGCCCAGCCGAACATGCGCCACCACGAGCGGCGCGTCTGGTCGTACGATGCGCTGATCCACAGCAGCGGGATCATGGCGAAGGGCAGCGTGAGCCCCGTCATGCCGAGCCAGCCCGGTGAGAGCAGGACGACCGAGAGGATTACCGCCGCTAATCTACGAAACATGGTGTGTGATTTTTACGTCGGCAAAAGTAGTCAAATGAGCGCAGATTTCAAAATATTTCATACTTTTGTCTAAACATCTAAATATCCCGGATATAATGAAGAAATTTGCCTTTTTATTGTTCTCGGCGGCGACCGTATTGTTCTGCGGTTGCAGCACCTCGCCGAAGGAAGGTTACAGCATCGTCGACGGCGTGATCGTATTCGACGTCCCGGCCCGCGCCGAGGGCCAGCATTCCGTATTGCGGCTGACGGTCGACCCGATCCCGGTCGTACGCGTAGGGTTCATCGGGTTGGGTATGCGCGGCCCGGGCGCCGTGGAACGCTTCGCAAATATCGACGGGGTCGAGATCGTGGCGCTCTGCGACCTCTACCCCGAGCGTGTCGACAAGTCGCAGGAGATCCTCGCTGGACATAACCTCCCGGCCGCCGCCCCGTACAGCGGGGAGGAGGGGTGGAAGGAACTTTGCCGGCGCGATGACATCGACCTGGTTTACATCTGCACCCCGTGGCAGCTGCACGTCCCGATGGCGGTTTATGCCATGGAGCACGGCAAGCATGTCGCCGTCGAAGTCCCAGCCGCCATGTCGCTCGACGAGTGCTGGCAACTGGTCGACACTGCCGAGAAGACACAGCGCCACTGCATGATGCTCGAGAACTGTGTCTACGACTTCTTCGAGCTGACGACGCTCAACATGGCCCAGCACGGGCTGTTCGGCGAGATACTCCACACCGAAGGCTCCTATATTCATAACCTCGAACCCTACTGGGATTATTATCAGGGCAACTGGCGCCTCGACTTCAACCAGTCGCACCGCGGCGACGTCTATGCCACGCACGGCCTCGGCCCCGCCTGCCAGTTGCTGGACATCCACCGCGGCGACAAGATGAATTACCTCGTGGCGATGGATACCAAGTCGGTCAACGGCCTGAAACTCGCCAAGGAGAAGATGGGTGCCGAGACCTTCGCCAATGCCGACCAGACGCTGACGCTCATCAAGACCGAGCGGGGACGCACGATTCTGCTCGAACACAACGTCTATACGCCCCGTCCTTACAGCCGCATGTACCAGCTTACGGGCACCGAGGGCTTCGCCAACAAATACCCTGTCGAGGGCTATGCGTTCCGTCCCGAGCAAATCGCCGGCGAGGAGATTCCCGACCACGAGAATCTGAGCGAGCATTCGTTCATCCCCCAGGCGGCGAAGGCGGCGCTGATGGAGCGTTACAAGCATCCGATCGCCCGGGACATCGAGGAGAAGGCCCGCCGCGTGGGCGGCCACGGCGGCATGGATTTCATCATGGACTATCGCCTCGTTTACTGCCTGCAGCATGGCCTGCCGCTCGATCAGGACGTTTACGACGCTGCCGAGTGGTCGTGCATCGGGTCGCTGACCTCGGCTTCGCTCGAACACAACAGCATGCCGGTCGCCGTGCCCGACTTCACGCGCGGCGACTGGGACAAGGTGGACGGGTTCCGCCATGCCATGGCGCAGTAAAAACCGCTTTGACATACCGAAAAGCCGGACATTTCGTCCGGCTTTTTTCGTTTGTGGCAGCGCCTTTGCAGTCCGTGTCATAAACTTTAAAACGGTTTGTTATGGATCATCTGAAGGAAGCTCCGGATTATTTGCAGGACGACCACCTGTCGCGGGGAACCAAAGCTTATCTGAAAGTGTTGAACGGCGGCGCTCCCGTCGAATCGTTGCCGGTCGGGGAGGCCCGTCGCGTCCTGGCTGATGTGCAGGCGGCCGTGCATGTCGATCTGTCGGGCATCGAGGAGTCCGAACGGACGGTCGAAAGCGAAGGGCATACGCTCCGCCTGAACCTCGTCCGTCCTTCGGGGGCGGGGCGCGGGTATCTTCCGGCGTTCGTGTTCATCCACGGCGGGGGCTGGGTGCTGGGCGACTATCCCACCCACAGGCGGCTGGTGCGCGACCTTGTCGTGGAGTCGGGTTGTGCGGCGGTATTCGTCAACTATACTCCTTCGCCCGAGGCGCATTTTCCGAAGGCTGTCGAGGAGGTGTATGCCGCAGTGAAATGGGTGGCCGAAAACGGCCGGGAGATCGGGGTCGACGGCAGCCGGCTGGCGCTGGCGGGCAACAGCGTCGGCGGTAACATGTCG
>ENA-ORTM01000412-ORTM01000412.1-human-gut-metagenome-genome-assembly--contig:-NODE-412-length-53834-cov-4.470834_pt1 | contig 53834 bp, 45 predicted proteins | sample MGYA00241909_ERZ509182 | MGnify/ENA primary metagenome ERZ509182 (study PRJEB26280, sample SAMEA2338855) | human gut metagenome | biome: human gut; feature: human-associated habitat; material: faeces...
AAAGTATCGCACCATCGGCCTGATCATCCTCGTGGCAATCCCGCTGCCGGGGACCGGGGCCTGGACCGGCGCCCTGGTGGCCGATGTGCTGGACCTCCGGCTCCGGACAGCCCTCCCCGCCATCGCGCTTGGCGTCCTCATCGCCGGAATCATTACCACCACCGTGACCTGCGGTGTCATTCGAGTCTTTTGGTGAGTTTCGCTGTACGTGTGTAATCAGCCGCCTGCGGCGGCTGATACTCCTTTCTATACAGGAACTTCCCCATGTTCGATGGGGCAGTGACCGGAATGACCCTGCGCCGCATTCGCCCGGAAATGTACAACTGGTGGAAATGGCTTCCGGCAGGTATTCATGCAGCAGGAAAATAAGGTCCTGCCGTTTTTCAGGAGATGCGCAGAACTATCCTCTATTTGAAAAGCAGTCGTAACTTCAAGCAGCCTGCCAGCGTCGGTTTTCTGCCGCTTTAAGAGGAAGGTCCCGGCAGATCAAACATTTTTTAAAAGAGTGGGCCGGAGCTGGCCTGTACTCCATGGCTGATGCGTTGCTGCGAAGGATGTCCGGTGCGAGGGAGCGACAGTCCGGCCGCCGCATCCGTTTCATATTTTGCGCTTTCATTTTGCTCCGTTTGTATTTAGCAGGCAACATAGGACTCCTATTCAGAAAAGTCCAAAGCCATTGCGCAGAAATGGCTTCGGACACAAAACGCCCCTGCCGATCAGAACAACGACAACTCTCTGTTCTAATCAGGCAGGGGCATTCAGACGGACCGGATGAAGCTGAAGCTGTAAGTACCCTGTCCCGCTCCCTTGCACCCACGCCGTTGACAGTGACTCCCCAAATTTTCTGATTTGTTCCGGCTAAGGGAAGGCGCCGCCTGTTTTCATCAATTCGGATCGGCTTTAACAGTCCCAATGGCCGGAACTGTTTACAGTTTTTTTACAAAGGCTACGTTCTTGATTTCCCCGCCGGATATGATAGGATTATGCTCTGAGAAAGGAAGGTCCAGATGAACTTTTATCAGGCGATGCAATTAGATGTCTCTGTATGTAAGGGGAAAATCAGAAACGCAGCGAATCCGTCTGAACGGCACAAATTGATTGCGGCCTTGATTGTGAAGGATATCCTCTGTGTTCTCTTTGCAGTCGTTTTTATTTCTATTCTAAACTTTCTGTTTGGAGATGAAAACAGCTCTGCCGCCGTGGTAATCTTCTGCATTCTGCTGACGGTCCGGTTTGTTGACTTCGGCTACTGCCTCAAAAGCTCCCTGATAAACTTCTTTATTGTCTTTGTGCTGCTGACCTTCAGCCCTTGCATTGCGCAGTCCGTAAATCCGGCGTGGGGGTTTCTGATCAACTTCTTGAGCATCGGCTTTATCGTGATCTCCGCCTGCCACGAGCCGTTATACGGAGGGGCGGGCCTGTACCTGTTTGCCTATATGTTCCTATACGGGAATCCGGTTGGCGGACATCTGCTCGTGCTCCGGGTATTCGAAATGCTGCTGGGATGCCTGCTGTGCGGAATCATTTTCTACATCAATCACAGGAAGAAAGATTACGGCAAAACGTTCTCGCAGATCGTGAAAGACTTTTCCCTCTTTGATCCCCTCGGAAAATGGCAGTTTCAGGTGACGCTTGGATTATCGCTTGGAATCCTTGTCGGAGAACTACTTCAGGTAGACCGGATCATGTGGGTGGGCTGTGCCTGCCTGACGGTCCTATCGCAATATGGCGAGCGCCCAAACAAACGGGCATTTCAACGCCTGGGCGGCGTCGTGGCTGGGAGTGTTTTATTTGGGATCGTATACCAACTGCTTCCGGCTTCCGCCCACTCGTATCTGGGAATCTATTCAGGATTGCTGCTCGGCCTCTGCGCCGCCTATCATTGGAAAACCCTTCTGAACTGTTTTGGCGCGCTTCTTATGGCTACAAATATCTTTGGGGTAAAATCAGCAATTATCCTCCGTATTATAAATAACATCATCGGGTGTTGTTTCGGCGTCCTTTTCTATTATGTATATAACTTTATAGTCGACCGGTTTGCCAATGCCAGAACGGGACGGAGTTGACAATCATAACGAACAGCCGCTGTGGGAACCTCCACAGCGGCTGTCTTGAATTGTTGACCAGAGGATGAAAATATATAGAAACCTGCCCTGTCCCATACTTAGTTACTCATTTTGGTCTAGGATTTTTCCACCTCTCTTTTGGTCAAGTCACGTCGGCGCTAACAGCGCAGGCACCTCAGCCGTATTCTATCTTCCAGATATGGAATGCTTGGCCTCATTTGACGGAGTCCACTCCAGGGTCATGTCCTCAAACTGCTTTTCGTGGAAAATCATCCGCTATTCCACATTCTCCGCCGAAACGAAGCAAGGAACAGGCCATCCGAAGTTTTCCCTGCTCCTCTCCAACAAAAGCGGATGCCGGGCCATCCGCACCGCCGATAAACCCGCTCCCTGCTACATACGAAGTAGTCTTCGGCTGATCCGGGGCGCAGGGCGCCTGTCTGGGGCGATCCCCGTCGCCGCGGTCCGCAAGGGTCATAGCGCCGTCCTGCAGTTCCAGCGTAACGGTATAACTCATGGCGGCACAGTGCTCCGGATACTCCGTTCCTGCCTATGATCCCGGCTTTTCTGGGTGTGCAGAAATAGGCACGGTCATCCGCCCATTTCTCGATCCCCAGCAGCGCAAGGTCAATTTCCTTTTTGAAACGCTTGGTATGCAATATCCCGCAACCGTACAACCTCCTGCCGGTGGATTTTCGAGGCATTGTATCCTGGCACAATACCCAAAATCAGCCTGCGGACAGTCACTCCAGTCCGTCAACTCCCTGCGCCTGCCGGTGTGTATAACGGCGCAGGATCACCACAAACCAGGTGAACACGACGATGCCTTTTGCAATGCTGGAGATGCTGATGCTCCACCAGACCCCATCCAGCCCCAGTACCGTGGCGCTGAGGAATACAGCCAGAGGGATGCGGGCGGCGTTCCCGATGATACCGGCCAGCGTGGGCGGCATTGGGCGGCCCAGTCCCTGGAACGCGCCGGAGGAGGTGATCTCCAGGCACATCAAGATCTGGGAGTAACCCATGATCCGCAGATAGCTCACGCCGGTCTGCAGCACGTGGTCATCCGGAATGAATATCCGGAACAGCGGAACAGGAAAGACCACCAGCATAAGTGTGGTGAAGCCGCTCCAGACAACGATCATACCGATGGCTGTCCAATACCCCTTACGGATGCGCTCCATCCGGCCCGCGCCGAAGTTTTGTGCGATAAATGCGTTGACCGCCGTGGCAAATCCCTCCGCCGTGGTATAGGAGATGGACTCGATCTGCGAACCGACCTTCTGAGCCGCGATAGCGGCGTCCCCCCAGCCCGCGACGAGCCTGGCGAGGATCATGGAGAGGCCGGAGAAAAACATGCTCTGGATGGAGACAGGCAAACCGATTTTCAAAATCTCCGCCCAGGCCCTCCACTGACTGGCCTGGAATATATGGATTTGCGGAAAAACGGTCATCTCGCGGCGGGCTGCCAGAAGGAACATGGCTGTTACGATGGCCTGGGCCAGAACGGTGGCTGTGGCGGCTCCGGCCACGCCCATCTGCGGGAATGGGCCGATCCCAAAGATCATAAGCGGGTCCAGAATGATGTTCCCCACCAGCCCGATGGCCGTGGAGCGCAGAACCACCACGCTTCCCCCCATAGCGGTGAACATCCCCGTAAAAATCTGATTGAAGAATGAGAAGAAAAATCCGGCCGCCACAATTACCAGATAGGTGCGTGCGTCCGCGATCACAGAGGGCGTGTTCAGCCTGAAAAATGCGATCAGCGGCCCGTTGAGTGTGATACAAAGCGTTGTAAACAGAACCACCAGCAAGGCCCCGAGATGGAATGCCGCCTGCCCATAAGAGGCCGCACGTTCTATATTTTGCGCGCCCAGCTCATGCGCCACTTTGACCTGCCCGCCCAGGCGCGGGATCATGGCAAGGCCGTTGGCGAGCCACAGATACATTCCCGCGGCGCCCACCGCCGCCACCGCATTGGCTGATACGCGGCCGATCCATATCATATCCGTCATATTGTAGGCCATCTGGATCAAAGACGTGGCCATGATGGGCAGGGCTAAACTGGTCAGGCTCCGAACAATGGAGCCCTCCAGCAAATCAACTTTCTGCATAGCGGGGGATCACCTGCCTTTGTGGAAGTAGTCTGAAAAAATGATATTCCGGCCCTTAGAAATAGTCGGATATATAGGGCGGCTGCTGCTCAATCGCGTCCTCCAGCATGTCAATCGTCTCCCCGCCGGCGTGGACTCTCCCGATTTTGGCGAGGTAGTCCGGGCGCTTATAGCCCATCAGCATGGTCGTCATGGTCTGGATGCTGATGCTGTCGGCGCACGGCTCGGAGATCTTCACAGCCGTCCCCCTGCCGTCCTTTGATATCTTCAGCAGGAACGAGCCCTGGTTGCACTCCATGATTGGGTCCGTCATGGAGAAGCGCCACTCCCGCTCCGTACCGTCCGCCTTGAAGGGATAGTCCGCGACGAACGCGGGGAAATCCACAATCCTCGCCATATAGTAGGGAGAGATGGACTCCTTGATGCTGGCGTCCTCCAGCAGGAAGGCCAGCGGCTCGTCCGTATAGGTGCTGCCCTCCACCCGGTCGATCATGGAGAAGTGGGCGGAAACAAAGTTCCACAGCCCCGTGCGGGCCTCCTCATGATTGAAAATCATGTCCTTGATATAGAACACTTCATTTTCGATCCAGTAGATGATATACCCGTCCGGCTCCTCATTCTCGTTATAGTAGATTGCCGCCATGATATCGTCCCGGTCCCAGAGCCAGTATTCGTTCCAGGCCAGCTCATCCCGGAGGATGGCTCCGTGGGTATGCTCGGCAAAGCGGGCGTAGGTCTCCTTCAGTTCCTCGCCGTCCGCCTTCACCCGGCGCACGCTGCCGGCGACCTGGTGGTTTTTCGGAAGCTGATAGTCCTTGATCTCATACGAGATCTTGTCCGAGATCAGTTCCCAGCCCTTTCGCCGGTAATAGGGGATCGAATAGGGGTAGAGATAGCAGATATACTGCTTTTTCTCCCTCATGTTTTTCAGGGCCTGCTCCAGCAGCTTGTGCATCAGGCCCATATTGGAGTATTCCGGGTAGGTCCCCACTCCCGTCAGGCCGCCCATGGAATAGGTCTTCCCAAAAACCTTGACGCGCATCGGATAGACCGCCACCTGGGAAACCAGGGTGTCGCCGTCAAACCAGCCGATCACGTCCGCTTTCTGCATGGTTGGAAATTTCGCCCGGATGATCTCCTTCTCCTGCCAGCCCACGGAACTGAGCTCCTGATCCGTCACCTGGAATACATAGCGCAGCAGGGCGTTATATTGTTCCAGATACTCATTGCCTACCGGCCGCATTTTCAAATCTTTTTTATTCATCAAGAATCACCAAATTCTCCGTTTCATACAAAATATATCCATCGTTATAGTATAGGGGAAGTTCAAATAAAAGGCAAGCCGCCCCGCGGCCCAACACAATCCCAGTTGTCTCAAAGCAGGATTACGCCCCAACAAGACAGCGCCGCCAGAAATCCGGAAGCGGCCGCCTTGTTGGGGCTGTCCACAGTCGCTATTCTCATTGAGCCAAAGAGGCCGGAACCTCTGCCGCAATCAGCAGGCCGCATCATTGCCTTTCCGCCGGGACAGGCGCTTCAGGATGGCCGCTTCGATCTGATCCCCATATTTCATCCCCAGAAGAAACAGGACTAACCCCGCTACACCGATCAAAACCATCGCCCACGGAGAGACATGAAAGGCGGCGCCGCCCAGGGCGCTGGCAAAGAGCAGTCCCCAGGGGCGGGCAAGCAGGACGATCACCGCAAAGCGGCGGAATGAGAGCGAGGACAGGCCGGCCAGGATGCACAGAAGATCGTCTGGGAAAAAGGGGAAAAGGAACGCCAGAGTGAGGAACACCGGAGCCTTGGTCTGGAGGATCTGCTGATATTTTTCAGACAGCCTCCGGCTGACAAAACGCCCGGCAAAGTCCCGGCCCAGCACCCGGGCCAACCAGAACAACAGCAGGGAACCGGCGACTACTGCGGCGAAGGTGAGGAAAAAGGAAGGCCATGTTCCAAAGAGAACACCGCCCGCGGCAGCGGTAATATTGCTGGGGATCGGAGCCAGCACGACAGAGAGAAATTGGAGCAGGAAAAAACACAGGTGGGAGTATGGCGCAAAGTCGTCAATGTAGGCCCGCAGGGATTCCTGAGAGGACGCCGCCTGGAAAAAGCCGGTGGAGTATAGGAACCATCCACCTCCGACAATCAGAAGCCCCGCTGCGGTCAGGAAGAGAATACGCTGTCTGGATTTCGTAAAAGACACCTCTTTATCGTTGAGCCGTGAAAGGCATTTTATCACACGTGAAGGGGAAAACGACAGAAACTGTCTTAACATTCTATGAAGGAATCGTAAATAAACATGGTCAGGGTCCCGGATTTTCCCTTTGCCGCAAAGGTGTGGACGCGCTCCCCGCGGCGCTCCATGCCCCGGCGCTCATAAAACGGGTAATTGCAGGTGGTGTCTGTGAACAGGAAGAAATTGCTGATCCGCCGGTTCCTCATGTAATCCCGCGCGGCATCAAACAGCTTCTTCCCCAGGCCGATGCCCCGGTATCTGGAATTGACCGCAAAGAAGGCAATCTCTCCCTGGTACTCGGTCTGGGTGTCCTGGAGGAGCTGCCGGTCGATCTCTTCCACGCCGGAAAAGAACCTGGTGACCATACGCCCCTCTTTGGACAGGAACAGCGACGCCACGGAGAGGAGCATCCGCAGTCTGAGGCGGAACGGGCATCTCTTCTCCCTGCGGTCTTTGACCATGATAATCCCCACCGGGACTTCATCCACCAGCGCGACCTGGGTAAAGGTCTGATTGGTGAGGCAGCTGTCCAGATAGGCCCGCGCCAGCTTCTGCGCCGCCTTGGGGGAGGCAAACTTGTCATACTGCCACGTCTCCCGGATGATCCCGATCAAAGCCGGGCGGTCTGATGTCTGGTATTCTCTCAATACGATCTGTCCATCCATTTTGTTTTCTCCATTTCTTCTTTCCAAAATCGTCTGCGGGATCTCCTGATACCGCTTCAGCACATAGTCCCGCTTTTTTGTGAACCACCGGTACTCTGTAATCAAGGCTCCGACCACAAACAGCGCACCTGCGATCAAAAGACTGTGCTGGAAGCCCGCCCATTTCAGGACACAATAGCTGATGCCGGACGAGAGCAGCGCGGCGGCCAGATAAATACCAATCGCGTACTGCTCCACCTTTTGCGGCGGCAGGGTGAGAAAGAAATCGTCCCATTTTTCGCTATTACCCCTGAACTGCTTCCCTTTCAGCCAAAAGAGCAGGAAAACCAGGCCCAGGCCGCTCCACAGGCACAGAAGCCATTTTCCTGCGATTACGGCCAGCAAAATCACCAGCTTCAAAATACTCCCCCCTGGAATCAATAGCAGTAGCGCCGCCGGTATTTCAGGAGCATGACGGCGGACAGGATGATCGCCGCCAGCTCTGCGGCCGGTGTCGCCAGCCAGATCCCGGTGACGCCCAGAAGGGCCGGGAGGGCCAGCATGGCGATCACCGTAAAGACAAAGGTGCGGGAAAACGCCAGCACTGCCGAAATGAGCCCATTGGAAAGCGCGGTGAACATCCCGCTTGCAAAAATGTTGAAGCCCACAAAGAGCAGGGCCAGGGAACAGATCCGATTTCCTGCCACAGCCAGGTCATAGACAGGTGTTCCGGGCCGGGCGAAGATGGACACCAGCGGCTCTGTGACAGCCAGAGAGACGAGCACGGTGGCCGCGGCGATCACGCCGATGATTTTCAGGCTGGTGCGGACCAGCTTCCTGAGCTTCTCATGGTTCTGTTCCCCGTAATAAAAGCTGAGCATGGGGGCCACCCCGTAGGCATAACCGGCATACAGGGACCCGGCAAAGGCCAGCACATAGGAGATGATGGTGATTGCGGCAACGCCGTCCTCCCCTACATATTTGAGCATCGTCCAGTTGAACATCAGCGTGATGATGCCGTTGACCAGCGCGGTGGCCATTTCAGAGCAGCCGTTCGTGACGGCTCTCCCGAGCGTTTGGGGCCGGCAGACCGGCCTGACAAAATGGAGCAGGCTGTTCCGGTTGGAGAACACCAGCAGGCCCACGATGGCTGTGATGGAGTACCCCAGGCCGGTGGCAACCGCCGCCCCGCCGATCCCCCAGCGGAAAACGGCGATAAACAGGTAGTCCAGCACGATATTGGTCACGCCGCCGGCGACGGAGCAGAGCAGGGAAAGGGACGCCTTGCCTGCTGCGATCATATAGAGGGTGAAGTTATTCATCAGAAGAATAGGGACGGTGAACAGCAGGTAACGGCTCAGATATTCCCAGCAATAGGCGGAGACCTCCGGGGACAGGGACATGGAGCCGAAGATCTTCCCCATGAACAGATAGCCCAGCCCGCACATCACAAGGCCGGTCAGGACATTGACCAGGATCAGAAACGTAAAGTCCTGCTTTGCTTCATCGGGCTTTCCCTCTCCCATCTTTCTCATGATAGCCGCGCTGCCGCCGGTTGCGAGCATGGTGGAGATGGCCGTCACCAGCGCGATGACGGGATAGACCAGATTGAGGGCAGACAGGGCGCTGGTCCCGATCAGGTTTGAGACGAACAGCCCGTCCACCATCGTATAGAAGGACATGAATACGCTCATGGCGATGGTGGGGACTGCAAATCTAAGAATGTTTGTCAGGGTGACGGGTCTGCTGTATGCAATTTCATTCTGCACGGAAATTCCTCCTGCTTCTTGTGGTAGTTACCGGCATGGAGTATCATAATCCCTACAGTTACTGTACGGTCAAGGGGGTTTTTGAAAATGCTGCGGGAAAAACCGAAGCTGTTTACCATCGGCCAGTTTGCCGCTCTGCATGGGATCAACAAAAAGACACTCATGTGGTATGATGAGATCGGTCTGTTCAAGCCTGCGTTTATCCACGAAGAAAATGGGTACCGGCTATACAGCTATTACCAGAGTACGGAGCTGGAGGTGATCCTGCTGCTCCGGGACATGAACGTGCCCATCCGGGATATTCAGGAATTTATGAAAAACAGGTCCGCTGGGAGCATGGCGGACCTGCTTCGGGATAAAATCTCAGAACTGGACCGGACGATCCAGGGGCTGAAGGCCGTCCGGTCAAAACTGTGCAGCCGCCGCCAGGAGATGACCGAACTTTTGGACCTGGACCTCTCCGAGATCTCCCTCATTGAGCGGGAACCGCAGTATCTGGCGACGGTGCAAACATCACCGGAAAAGTCCCTGGAGGATGAGATTGAGCTGATTCTTGAGCAGACCAAGAAATATCAGCTTCCGCGTATGTACCAGACTCCCTACGGCTCCATGCTCCCGGTGGAAAACCTCCTGGCCCGGAGGTTTGAGGACTACTCCAAGCTGTTTATCGAACTGCCGGACACGCAGAACAGGATGGGACTCCACAGGTGCCCCGGCGGGGTCTATTTGCGGGCATTCTGCATTGGGAATTGGGACAGGCTGCCTGCCCGCTATGAAGCGATCCTCCGCTACGCAGAGCAGCACCATTTACAGTTCTCCGGCTATGCCTATGAGATTGGGATCAATGAACTGGTGATCGACAGAATCGAGGACTATATTACAAAAATTGAAATCCCGGTTTTGAATTTCAATTGACAACAAAAAGCCAGGGTGCAGCAATCTGAAAAGATCACCGTTCCCTGGCCTCTTCATACTCTATTCGCTGGACTATGCGTTTTAATGCCGCAATTTCATACCCGGTTTTAAACAGAATGAGGCCGCAAGCACTCTGCGGCCCATAGGGTTCAATCGTAAACCAGGATTTGATTGAGGGCTACGCTACGTCGTCAGTAACATGAAATGTAACTTTACATGCCGTCGCATCAATCTCGCAAATCATCGCATAATAAGTTCTTTCTGTGCAAATATTCCCGTCAGGAGTAAGACTGACAAGCACCAGAGCGGTTCGCTCATCATCAATGTCAACAGCTGTAACGGCATCCTGAACAATTCCTGTATTTTTTCGTAAATTCCGATCTCCACGGACCAAGGTTATAGGAAAGCAAAGGCGCTGTCTTCACAAATTCTGTTCTATCTTGCGCGTATATATGCAGCCCCTTTATCACTGCGTCTTAAAAATTATTTTATCGCAAACGCTGAACTGCCCAGCGGCGGCAATGTCCCTTACTAAAACAGAGCAACGGCAGCGGATAACCTGATCTTCCAGCTGTTCCTGGGCGTGTTCGATCGTCTCCCGCGCAGTCACCCCCTGACCCGTCAAATGACAGCAAATAGAATGGGCCACTGTTTTGACGGAATCCACATACAATATCTCAGAAACCGGCAGCCGTACCGTTTCATCGATCCCGATGGGCAGTTCGGCGGTGTCCCCGTCCGCGCTGTTTTGCTGCTCCGGCACCGCCATTTTCAAATATCGAATATACTCCACTCCCGAACCATCTCATTCTGATCCACACATTTTCAATAAACCCAAAGGGCCGCACGCCGCTGCGCAGAATATCCATGCCCTTCTCCCCATGGCCGGTAACAAAGACGATTTTCCCGCCGGGGTCCGTGTGGTAGATCTGCCGGACAAGGTCCACGCCGTTGGGGGGAATCCCTTCCCAGGTCATAATCGAGAAAATAGAGATAGCTTCCACCGCTGCGGATAAACTGGAGCGGCTCCTGACCAGCAGAGGCCAGACAGACAAGTTGGCCTCTGCTTTGCTTTGCCGGATTGCCCGTTCCAGCAGCTCGGACAGAAGCTGCAATGTGAAGGGATCGTCATCGCAAAGAACGATCGCTACCATAGGCGGAATTTTTTCTTGTCCATCTTTTCCCGCAGTATATCAGATTGAAAGGTTTTGTCCTGAATAAATGCAATTTGTCCTGAACGCATAGGACTAACTCGCATTTAAAGCCGAGGACGCACATCTGGGGCCAAAATCCAGCCTATCGCTCTTCATTCATGCTACAATGCCGCCGATAACAAGAGGGGATAAAAACCAAGGATGTCCCCATGAATCAAAAGGCAACACGAAAAATTACCCCCGCGGCTGTCAGGCTGCTGGCATTGGATGCCGTCCGGGGGGCCGTGATTGGAATGCTGATCGGGACAGGCGGGAGCAAGGTCCTGCTGGCGGCGGCGCTGCCGGAAAGGAAGCTGAACTTGTTGTATCGCCCTTTTGCAAAGGTCGGAAAAGCTGCGCTGATGCTATACAGCGTTCCATTTGTATTGGCATGGATTTTGATGCTGTTTGGACTGACACCTTCTTCCCTCACACAATTTCCCGGCGGGGATGTTGTGGTCATCCTCATCACACTGGCTGCTGGCTGGACAGGATATTTGATAAGGCCTATCTAATGTGAAGCGAGATGGTAGATATAAGAATCAGAAACAAACGCATATAGCATCTTGTTGGCATTTTTAACAATAATTTCTTGTAACCCCTTGTGAATTTATCATGAATTTTCGCCGCCTAATAAATGACACTTCTATTCCCTATTGTTTTTTTCTCTGTTCTCGATTACACTTATTTTAACTGGAGGAAGAATTCCATGAAAGTAAAGAATAGCCTGGACGAAATTTTGTATGAGCATATTGTTGAGAGCCTCATTAATGGTGATTATGAGATGGGACAAAACCTGACCTTGGACGAACTGGCTCATCGCTTCGAGGTCAGCCGAACGCCGGTGGTTCAGGCCGTTAAATTACTGGCCAATGACGGGATCCTTCAGATCATGGGTAATGGCCGCATCTATGTGCCGGAGTATGACCAGGAGCATGTGCGCCAGATGTGTGAAGTCCGTCAAATGGTAGAGGGACATGCGCTGGAGCGGTTTATGTCCGGCCTTGGGCTGTCGGCAGAAAGCGTATTAGCCCAGTTGAATCGTTACAGTGAAGAGGGTGTCCGCCTCACCGGCAGTTCTTTTTCTCCAAAAGAATTCGCCATGTTGGACCGCCGCTTTCATCGGTTGCTTGTAGAAGCGTCAGGGAACAGGATTCTGCTGGAGACGTATGACCGGGTACAGGGGCGCTTTCTAGTGTCCAACTATCTGCTTTGCCCTTTGCGGCTCCGGGACTTTAGCGGCACAGCCAGAGATCACGTTCGCCTAGTAGAGTCCATCCGTTCCGGAGATATCACGAGGGCCCAGCACTGTTTACAGCAGCATATCGAAGGTGTGCTTCGCCGGTTGTAAGGATGGGGCCATTTTTTAATTATTTATTTTTAATTAAAAATAAATAATTAAAATCAGGATGCTATTTCCAGTTTCCAGACGCCGCCTCTCCCGGCAGCAGGACACATCTGCGGTGCCGCTGGTACAGGATGAAATTTGTAGTCAATGACGAAATGGAGTGAATATGATGGAGCCTATGATCTGCGAAACATTCCTGCAATTCCGATATCTCAGCGACCTGGGTCTCTCGCCGGACGGTCGGTACACTGCCTATATCCGCCAGCAGGCGAATTTGGCCTCCAATGGCTATGACGCCCGGCTGTGGGTCTATGACCACAGTACGGGGGCGGACCGCCCCCTCAGCTCCCTGAGTCCGGTGCGGGCTTTTTCTTGGATGGATAACCGGACCATCCTCTTTTCCGGGATGCGAGGCACAGCCGGTTCCGCTTCTCAGGATACCACTACATATTACGCGCTGCCGGTGGATGGCGGCGAGGCGCAGACCCTGTTCACCGTCCCCATGCGGGCGGGCAGGGCCCGGCGCTTAACGGACGGGCGGTTCGTTTTCACCGCCACCGTGGACATGAACCGCCCAAATCTGGACAGTCTGAGTCCCCCGGAGGAAGCTTCGGCCCTGGAGGAATACAAAAACCGCACCTATGATGTGCTGGAGGACATTCCCTTCTGGGCCAACGGCCTGGGCCTCACCAGCGGGCAGCGGTCCCAGTTGTATATCCACGACCCTGCGTCCGGCGTAACCACCCCCCTCACCGCGCCGCCCTTCAAGGTTACAGGCTTTACCGTGGAAGATGGCCGGATCCTCTATACCGGTCATCGCTTCACGGATGTCCAGACTCTGCGCCACGGTGTTTTTATCTGGGACGCGGCCAGTGGAGAGACCCGGTGCCTCCTGGAACAGGACCGGTATCTGGTGAAGCTCTTTGCCCTTTGGCGGGACCAGGCGGTTCTCTGTCTTACCGACGGGCTTGGCTATGGAAATGGGGAAAATGGCGATTTCTACACCATCCCTCTCTCCGGAGGAGAACCAGAGCTGCTCCTCCGCCACAGCCATCATTGTGTGGGCAACACCGTGGCCACCGACAGCCGCCTTGGTGCCGGAGAGACCTGGCGCGTCTGCGGAGACACGCTCTATTTCCTCTCCACCGTGGACCGGGACAGCCGGATTGAGGCTTTGGATCTGACCTCCGGCGAGGCCCGCCCCCTCACCGGGCCGGGCAGTGTGGAGTATTTGGATGCCGCGGCAGACCGGCTGGTGTACCTGGCGTTTCGGGAAAACCGGATCGGAGAGATCTACACTCTGGAGCATGGCCGGGAGATCCGTCTGACCCACGCCAACGACGGGATCTATGACCGCTGCGCCGTCTCCACGCCCCAGCCGCTGGAGGTGGATACCGGAGGTCCGCTGCCGGTCCAGGGGTGGGTACTCCCGCCGGTGGCCTACGTTCCCGGCAAAAAATACCCAGCCATTTTGACCATCCATGGCGGGCCCCGCCTGAGCTACGGCTCGGTGTTCTTTCACGAGATGCAGGTCCTGGCGGGAGCCGGATACTTCGTTCTGTTCTGCAACCCCCGGGGAAGCGAGGGCCGTGGAAATGACTTTGCCGATATCCGGGGCCGGTTCGGGACCATCGACTATCAGGATATCATGGCTTTCTTGGACGGAGCCCTGGCCCGCTGGCCGGACATCGATCCCACCCGTTTGGGCGTTGGCGGCGGGTCCTATGGCGGTTTCATGACCAACTGGATCATCGGCCACACGGACCGGTTCCAGGCAGCCTGCTCCCAGCGGTCCATCGCAAACTGGACCGGGATGGAGGGCACGGCGGACATCGGCTACTACTTCGCCAAGGGGCAAACCGGCGCTTCCCACCGGGAGGATCGGGATCTCCAGTGGCAGCAGTCCCCTCTTCGCTATGCCGATCATGTGACCACGCCCACATTGTTCCTCCACGGTGAGGAGGACTATCGCTGCTGGAAACTGGAAGCGATCCAGATGTTCACCGCTCTCCAGCTGCGGGGAGTTCCCTCCCGGCTGTGTCTTTTCCCAGGGGAAAACCACGAACTCTCCCGCTCCGGCCGGCCCCGTCAGCGGCTCCGGCGACTGGAGGAAATGCTCCGCTGGTACCAGCGGTATCTCAATAAACAGGAGGCATAATTATGGAACGCATCAAAGCAGATGACTTGTACGCATACCGATTCCTCTCCGAGGTGGCGGTCGCACCCGACGGGGCTCACGCAGCTTTTGTGTCCCGCCGGGCCAGAGATGATGGAAAAGGCTATTACGCCTGCATCCATCTGCTGGACACCGCAACCGGCGCCGTTCGCCCCCTGACCGGCAACGGCGACGAGGCCGCTTTTCGCTGGCTGGATTCAAATACGCTGATTTTCCCCTCCTGCCGGACCGGGGATCAGCCTGGTAAAACCGCCTTTTACCGGCTGGACATCCGGGGAAGCGAAGCAGAACGGGCTTTCACCATTCCCCTGTCGGTAAAGCAGTTTCACCCCCTGCCCGACGGAAGATGGTTCGTCCTTACCCGGCGGCCCATGACCCCTCCGGAGGACCTGCCTGCGGACCAGCCTCAGCCCGGCCGTGACTATACGGTTTTTGACGAACTGCCCTTCTGGGCCGACGGTCTGGGGATGATTAACGGCACCCGGATGAGCGGATGGATTTTCGATCCTGCCGACGGCTCCGTAAACCAGATCACCCCTCCCACCTATGACATGGAAGGAGCGGCAGTCTCTCCGGAAGGCTCTCGGATCCTCTATTGGGGTGTGAGCTTTGAGGGAATCCGGCCCGACTACCGGCAGCTGATGCTCTACGATCTGGCCACCGGCCAAACCCGGTCACTGGTCCCCGATGGGAAATATCGGATCACCCAGGTGGGCTGGTGGGGCACGGATATCTGGTTCGAGGGCGGCGACCCGCACACCAGCGTCTCCCGAAGCCCCAAGCTCTATCTGCTGAATCCGGCCACCGGGGACTGCCGGACCTTCTGCGCCCCGGACGGTTTTTTGGGTACCTCCGCCATCGGGGATATGTCTTTGGGCGGCGGCAAGGTCTGTGCCGTCCAGGGAGACAGTCTCTATGCCGTCCGTCTCCAGCGCGACGTCACCGCCCTGCTGCGCTTCGACAAGGCGGGAAACTTTGCTCCTGTGGCCTCCTATGAGGGGATTGCCTGCTTTGATATCATTGGAGAGAACGCCTATCTGGCAGCTTTCCGGGATCACCGGCCTCAGGAGCTGTACCGCCAGCCCCTCTCCGGCGGGGAACCGGAGAGGCTCACCCAATTCCACGACGCCTTTCTGGAGACCCGCCAGATCTCACGTCCGGAGCACATCACGTTCCGCAGCCGGGACGGTCAGGAGGTGGATGGCTGGGTCATCCGCCCCTCCGGATACGAGCCGGGGAAGAAGTATCCCGGCGTATTGAACATTCACGGCGGCCCCAAGGCAGCCTACGGTGTCCAGTACTACCATGAGATGCAACTGCTGGCCGCCGGCGGTCGGTTCGTGTTCTATACCAATCCCCACGGCAGCGACGGTCGGGGGCAGGATTACTTCGATCTGGTAGGTCGGTGGGGCACCATCGATTACCAGGATCTGATGGACTTCACCGATGAGGTGCTTCGCCGTTATCCGGACGTGGACGCGGATCGGCTGGGCGTGTGCGGCGGGTCCTATGGCGGCTACATGACCAACTGGATCATCGGCCACACCCAGCGGTTCAAGGCTGCCTGTGCCATGCGGAGCATTTCCAACTTTGTCACCTCCATCTCCACCTGTGACAAGGGGTATCTGTTCCTGCTGGAGCACATGGGTCTCAATGCCCTGGAACGGAAAGGCGTCATCTGGGACGAGAGCCAGATCCTCTGGGACAAGTCTCCCCTGAAGTACGTCCGCAATGTCACCACTCCCACCCTGTTTATCCACTCCAACACCGACTACCGCTGCTGGATGGACGAGCCCCTGCAGATGTTCACCAGTCTGCGTCAGCAGGGTGTTCCTTCCAAGGTGGTCCTGATTCATCAGGAGGGCCACGAGCTCAACCGGTCCGGGCGGCCGGTCAACCGTCTGATCCGGCTCAACGCTCTGTGCGACTGGTTCGACCAGTATCTCTAAAAGGCTGCGCCGGGCGGCCCTTTCAATAAACAGATAGAGAAAGGATGAATGACAAGTGTTTGATATGTTGCTGTGGTTCGCAGTGGTGATGGTTCTCTTCGCTGTCGGCGACGTAGTGGCCAAGCTGACCAAAGCCCGGATCTCCTCGGTGTTCGCCACGCTGATGCTGTTCCTGGTCCTGTTCGTCACCGGCGTATTGCCCGCCGACATCATCGAAAAGGCCGGTCTCAGCGCCGCTTCCAGCTGGAGCGTGCCAATGCTGCTCTTCGCCATGGGGTCCATGATTAACCTGCGCCAGTTCATGGATGAGTGGCGGACTGTGGTCACTTGCTGGTTCGGTATGCTGGCGGTAATCATCGGCGTCTCACTGACCATCCCTATCATCGGCAAGGAGATGGCCCTCAGCGCCATCCCGGTAGTCAACGGCGCTCTGCCCGCAACGCAGATCATGACGGAGGCTGCCACCAAGGCTGGCTATCCTCTGGCCGCCGCGCTGGCTGCCATTACCTTCGCCGTGCAGAAGTTCGTGGGTACGCCCTTTGCCTCCAGCGCCAGTCTCCGCTATGCCCAGGGCCTGATCGGCGAATACCGGAAGGCCAAATCCAGCGGCACCCTGGACGAGTTTATGGCCGCCGCGGGCAAATCCGAGAATCGGAACAGCGAGGCAAAGACAGCGTCCAAGAGGATAACATTGGCCGAGAAATTTGACGGCTTTTATTCCAGCAATGTGTGCATTTTGCTGGCAGTAGTCGGCGGCCTGCTCTCTGTATGGCTGGGTGAGCTGACCCACATCAACTACGCCATCCTGGGGCTGGTGCTGGGCGTGATCTTCACCCAGCTGGGTGTGGTGCCCAAGAACCTCCTCCAGAAAGCCCAAGCCAGCGGTTTTATCAACATGGTGGTGTTCGCTGCCATCATTCCCGCCCTGGCCAACATCTCCATATCCGACCTCATCGACCTGATCCTCCCGCTGGTGGTTGTGTTCGCGGTGTCGGTACTTTCCATCTTTGTTATGATGAAAGTCCTGCCGGTGTGGAAGATTCTGGGGGATAAGTCCATGGCCTTCGGCGTAGGCTTCTGCCAGATGCTGGGGTTCCCCTCCACTTACCTAATCTCTGTGGAGGTATGCAATGCTGTGGCGGAGGATGAGGATGAAAAGGCCTTTCTGATGAGCCGGGTCATGCCTCGCCTGGTAGTGGGCGGTATGGCCGCAATGGTCTCTATTTTGGTGGCCGGTGTGATGGCCGGTATGCTGTAAATTGCAGCCGATCAGATCCTAAAAACTCGGATTCCCTTTAAGATGTTTTCGGGTGAGGACATGGCGGATCACTTCTAAACTCGAAAAACGACTCATTCCCGCTTGATTGAAGTTCTCAAAATTCGTGACACCTCCCTGAAATTTGTTATAGCAATATAAGCGTCAAACAGGAAACCGCCAAGCATCAAAAGAGGCTTGACGGTTTCTTGTTTGCTGCTCACTCTAAAGGGCCGGAAAGCCAAAAACTTCTAAAGCCCCGCCCGGCAGAGCCGAAAAGCAAATCACAGCAGAAATCTTTTAAGAGAATAAACAGAAGATCTGCCAGCGTGCCGGTCAGGAGACGTTCCAATCGGCTCTTGCGAAATGCAGTCTGTTTTATGGGGGAGATGACACCTTCTCGACGCCATGCATTTACATAAAGGAACAGGAAAGATTGCTTCATGCAAGCTTTAGCGCAACTGCTTAAAAAACCGAAGAAGATGTCTTTGAGCCAATTCGCCGTAGTTCTCCCCCAGCTATGCACTACGGGTCAGCTTTGGTTTATTCATTGTCAGTCAAAACAAGATATCCACCATCATGCGGTTTATCAATAGAATATTCACTGTGGAGAAAGGGAACGGATCACAGCCCGTTCCCTTTCCTCACATAACGATATCGTCAAATATTAGTTTACGATTGCAGGAATCCAATCATTTGTTGCCAAAGAGCTGCCCAAAACCGAGTTCCGCTCTGTAGCGGATAAAGTTAGCGTACCATCGTCTGCAACATATACATTTGCGCCATAACGGAAATGAACTCCCATCATACCAGCCATTCCACCAACACTGACCATGTGAATCTGCTGAAGTGCTTCTCCAATGGTCCATGTTTCCGTATTCAACTGGTACAGGTATGCATAATCCGCAAATGTCACACCCTCGCTTGGTGACCAAAGCCCTATCATATAAATATCATTTGTCCCATCCTCAGTAATCAAGCCAAAACCTTGAAAGTCCTTATCAGATTCAAAACTTCCAACTTCGGAGAACCGGGCGTTTTCAATGCCATTTGATGCCAATGCACGATAGACATGGTACACAGTATTCTCGCCATCTAAATGGGCAACTATCATCACGTAATACTCAATGCCGTTTTTATCCTCATAAGAAGTAATCCCCAAAGCACCAGCCTTATGGCTTACAGCTAAGTCAAATGTCTCAACTCTTCTTAGTTCTTTTACGGCCAATGAACGCAAATCATATAAAGCTATATGCGCGGAGGCATCTTGTTCAGAAGGAACCAACAGATAATCTCCCATTACTTGAACGCCACCAGGATGTTTCCAATTCTGAAGGTATGTTTTGAACCCCCACTTGTCACTGCCCGTTTTGGGGCCGGCGACAATATGCGCATAGGGCGCAGTTCCTACACTATGCGTCAGAATAGAATATCGAGTATGATCGCAACTATCATACTGCGCATATCCCTGGATATGATTTACGGTAGGGTCATAGCTGCCGGGGAAACCTTCCAAATTGCTTTGAACGCCGTCAATCGGAAGCGCAGCAAATTTATTTTTAACATCGACAACTTTATTCGCACTATCCGCAGCAGCTTCTACCACGTGAATGGCTTCCAGAGAAATCTCATTAACCTCGTTGCCGCCTCTCAAAAACGATGCATAAACTGTTCTTCCCTCTGTCGTACTTCCAATTGCCAATACAGTGTCGGGGCCGTCACTATCTCTTGTATGCTGGCCAGAGTGTTGACCAAACCACCAATTATTTCTAAACAAGGTGCTCCCCTGAGCAATAACAACATCAGGAAATGTAACACTTAGACCCTGCGGATCATCGGCAGTATCCACAACCAAATTCAAATCACCGACAAAGGCAAAATTCAAATCATCAGCAGTCTGGTCAAATGTTGTTCTATCTCCGTTCACAGAAGGATCATTATATCCTGAGATCTTTGAATTGAACCATGATGCAACGCTTTCAGAGGCACTGCGCCCAACGCTGAATGTAAATTCCCCATTTTCAAGTGTATGCACCTGTCCAACATAGTTGCGACCATCAGGATCTTGCCCGTTTGTAATACTGAGATCCTTTATTACGAATGTTCCACTTACGATGCCAAGTCCGTCAGCTGCTGATATTGTAACGGCATTTGACCGGTAAGCCATATAAGTGGAGGTTCCTTCTGCCCCCGCAGTACTCATTAACATCACAACAGCGATAGCCAAGCAGAAAAGCCTTTTCAAAATTTTCTTCATCTCAAACACCGTCGCTCTTCAAATTGTATGAATTTGGCAATGCTCAAATAAGGAGATGTCTCAGTACTTGCGCAGATCTGTATTATTTCTGTGTGTTTTTTACCTTTGCCTTGTGATTTTTCCAGGCAAACAGCAAAATAGAACCTACAGCAATCAAGATAAAGGCACAGCTGATAGGACGGGTAAAGAAAATGTCTAGACTCCCGTCAGACAGCACCAGTGCCCGGCGGAAGTTTTTCTCAGCCAAAGGCCCCAGCACAATGCCGAGCAGAATGGGAACCAACTGAAAATCCATCCGGCGCAGGAAATACGCTACAATGCCGAAGATCAGGATGATGTAGATATCATACATCCGGTTATTGGTGGAATACGCACCCGCAATGCAAAAGGTCAATACAATAGCCGCCAAAATCTCGTAGGGAATACGGGTGATATGCGCGTAAAAACGGGTAAAGCCACTGCCCAGAATATACATAAACACATTGACCACGATCAGGCCCAGCATAATGGCATATAGAATATTGCCCTGCTCTTCGAACAGCGTGGGGCCGGGGATCATGCCGTGGATCATGAATGCACCCATCAAGATAGCGGTGGCGCCGTCCCCTGGGACCCCCAGCGTCAGCATGGGGATCATCGTTGCGCCGCAGGCGCCATTGTTGGCGGACTCGGAGGCGGCCACACCCTCGATCTCGCCGTGGCCAAAAGTCTCGGGATGGCTGGAGGACTGCTTCACCTGGTTATAAGAGATGAACGCCGCCAAACCACCGCCAGTTCCAGGGGTTGCGCCGATAATGACGCCGATCAGGGAGCCAATGCCGATTGGTTTGCGGCATCGCCGATACTCGTCCTTCGTGATTTTATCTCTGGTGATGGCTGAAGAACTGATAGTCTTGTGGTCGGTCCTTGGATCATACTGGGACTTCATCATAATCTCAGAGATAGCAAACAGTCCAATGAGGGCGATGATCAGGTCGATACCACTCATGAGCCGATTGCTTCCAAAGGTAAAGCGGGCGGTGCCGCTGATATTGTCCATGCCGATGGTAGCCATGAACAAGCCGATGCAAGCGCCGATCAGTCCCTTGAAAATACTGTTGTTAGAGACGCCCGCAATCACGGATAGTCCAAAAACTGCCAAAGCAAAATATTCGGCAGGGCCAAACAGCAGTGTGATTTTTGCGATCTGGGGAGCCAGAAACAGTAGGGCAAATGCGCTTATAAGGCCACCGATGGTTGATGCGTACAGTGCCATTTGCAGTGCCTTGAACGCTTGTCCTCTTTGGGTCATGGGATAACCGTCAAACAGCGTTGCCGCATTGGCCGAGGTACCCGGGGTGTTGATGAGAATCGCAGTGATGGAACCGCCGTAGGTACCGCCGCAGTAGATGGCCAGCAGCATTAAAATAGCCATCGTGGGATCCATGCCATAGGTCAAGGGTATACAAAGGATGAGACCTAAATCGGAGGTCAGTCCGGGGATAGCACCCACAATAATACCGATTGCCAGCCCCACCGGAATAATCAAAAAGTTCTGCCACTGCAGCAGAACTTGCAGTCCGCCTAAAAATTGTTCCATAAGTATTCTCCTTTTCGATCAGGGCAGGGAAATATGAAGAAGCACCTTGAATACGTAGTACACGATGCCCACCATCCCCAGAGGAATCGCATAGTAGTACCACTTTCTGGCTTTATAGAACATCATGACCGCCAGTACCAGCAGGATTGTGGAGACAATATAGCCCAGATGTCCAATCAGGAAACAGTAGGCGATCAAAAGCAATGCGAACACTACGGAACGCATTTCTTTTTTAAAGGCATTGGAGCGAAAACTCTCTTTCGTCACATACAACTCCTGCTTCTCCCGGACGAAGATCCCCTCCAGCAGCAGACCGACAGAGCAGAGGAACATACCACCAATGGCGATACGGGGGAAGGTCTGTGCGTTGATTGGCGTTTTCTCCAGCGTCTGGACCTGTACGGGAATCAGGAACCACAGCACTGCGCTCAGAACCACAAAAATAGCGCCCGATATTATTTCTCTGTTATATCTGATTTTCATAATTCAATACCTCTTTTTAAAATGGGTGCCCCATATCTCGGCGATATGGGGCACCGCAGAGTGTCACTGCACCAGAGGAATATACTCGGTCATCGCCTCGGTCTGAGCTTCTACCATATCAACGATCTCGCTCTCAGTGGCCTCCCAGGCTTCCATGCCCATGCCTTTCATAAATTCCTGGAACTCGGGATCAGCATAAACCTCCGCGATGAAGTTGGTCAAAACTTCCTTCTTGCTGTCATCCACAGAGGAGCGGACCGCAAAGTAGTCCATGCCGGTGAAGTCCACGTCGACTCCCTGATCCCTAAAGGAACTGATGTGGCCAATGCCTTCCACCTCCAGCCCCTCGGGAATGAAGGTTCCCAGGCAGTTCAATTCGCCGTTGATCACATAATCGCGGTAAGTCGGGGGAGAACCGATAGCCACGTCAACATGGCCGCCCACCAACGCATTGATGGCCTCCTGGCCGCCGTCGTAGGGAACAGGCTCAGCGGGGATGTCCAATAACTTGAACAGGACGGAAATCATAGTATAGCTGTCGTTGCCAGGGCCGCCTGTGGTAGCGTACTTGATTGTGTTCCCCTCTGCGTCATAGGCTTTCAGCTCGTCGATATTGGTGATGCCGCTCTTAGAGTTAGTCAGAACAACGAACTCCGTGATACGCATACCAATCAGAGGCGTAATATCATCCAGTGTGTAGTTGACATTAATGAAGCTGGGAGTCAGTGAGAACAAGGGGCCGTTGGCAACCACCATGGTATAACCGTCATCCTCCGCCTGCAATGCATCGTTCATGGCGATAGTTCCGGAACCACCGGTATGGTTTTCCACAATCACGGGCACACCCAGATACTTCTCACCATAGGAGGCAACCTGGCGGGCAATGGTATCGGGTCCGCCGCCAAGGCTCCAGGGCATAATAATAGTGATCTGCTTTTCAGGGAAAGCGCCGTCCGAAGTCGCGGGAGTTTCCTGCTGGGAATCGCCTGCGCTGTCAGGTGACGTTCCCGTGGTTTTGCCGCCGCAGGCAGCCAAACTCAGAATCATAGCGAGTGCGAGGACCAGCGACATGAGTTTTTTCATTGTTTTCTCTCCTCTTTTCATTGAATTCTAATAAACTCCGGTATAACCATCCCGGAATCCATTACAAGTTTGATAGCCTGAAAGCCTTCGGGCTGTGAGAAATAAGGCGGATACTCTCGCTCATCCGAAAACAAAAAGTGTGGTGGATGCTCCGCCGGAAAGATTGCGGCCAGCTTCTGATATACCGCCTGATTCGCGCTATGATACCGTCTATCAGATGCCGAGGTCGTAATAATATACTCCAACGGCATATTTTTCATAAAAGATTCCGAAATTGAATCTATTTGTCCATGATGTGGCAATTTGAGAACGTTTACATTTTTGAAAAAAATTTCAGGCACCTCATCCCATTCAGATGGACAGCTATCCGCCGCGCTGAGAAAAACGATGTCTCCCAGTTCGAAGCGCAACAGCATACTGGTGTGATTGGATGTAGCGTCCAACCGGATCAGGCACTCAGTCACGGCATTTGTATCCGCCTCAAGACTGTATGCCCGTTCCACGATCTCCATATATGCATCTACAACACAGCTTTTGGGTGCCAGTATCCGCATCTTCGTGTCTATTCCAAATTTCAGTACCTGTCCTGCTTTCAACACGGTAACAGGAATGCCTTTTTCCTTCGCATGAAGCAAAATCCTCCGATACGCATTCAAGGCCGCAACATATAGCGGTACACTGCGGGGAGCGTTACTGGCTGGAGTCAGTTCACAGCCTTTTAAGAAAGGCTCTACCGGGTACGGAACATAGAGATGATCTACCACTGTCTGCTGTAATACCGCCTCCAGCCCGCATACATGATCTTCATGGATATGCGAAATAATCACAGCATTCAAATGCTCAATCTGCTGTCTGGCAAGATAATCTGCTGACCGAATGCGATAAGAATCGCCTTCAAATTCTGACTCCAGGGCACTTCCTCCATCCAGCAGTGCAGTATACCCATTCTTTAACTGAAAGAGGATTGCGTCTCCGTAACCGACATTGATGACTGTAACACACATGGCATCACATCCTTCCGCACTTTGACTTCACCATTTAAAACGCTCTATCAGGAGCGTGTCAAATTTCTACATAGCATCAAGCGGTTCCCCGCACTATAAGCTCCGTAGGAATTTGAATATGCGCCTTTTCTACCGGCATCCCCGCAATTAAGTCAAATAACGTTTGCATGGCAAGGCATCCCATCTTAGCAGCATCAATTCGAACAGTGGTCAACTCGGGTTCCACCACACGGCTGATATAGCTGTCATCAAACCCTATGATCGCTATATCTTCCGGCACTCTCAGCCCTGCCCGGGTAACTGCCTTCATGGCGCCTGCGGCAATGGTGTCATTGGTGCAGAAAAAAGCTGTGGGGCGATCCACCCCCCGCAGCATCCGGGTCATGATTTCCTCGCCATCTTCCAGCGCCGGCTCAATATCAGCAATAAAACGATCATCAACGGGAATATCATACTTAGCAAGAGTTTTAACGAAGCCCTCTATACGAGCTTCACTAACTTGTGGTGAAAACCGGCCGGACAACAGGCCGATTTTACAATGTCCCAGCTTGCAAAGATATTCCGTAGCCTGCACAGCACCGCCATAGTGATCTGCCGAAATGCACACTAAGCCATCCATATCCAAATAGTTGTTTACCAACACTACCGGAATGCTCTGTTTACGAAACTCTTCAATGACCCGGATATCAACCTCGCCAGCAAAAATCACTCCATCCATGTGCTTTTTGATATAAATATCTCCATTGGGCAGGTGGATATCCTGACTGGTCGTTACGAACAGGCTGTAATTCCTTCGGGTTCCCTCCTGCATGGCTGCTTCCAGCATCGGAGAATAAAAAGGATTCAAAATAGCGGGATACTGCTTTTCGTGGATAATAAATGCAATATTTTCTGTCTGTTGCCGAACCATCGCCCTTGCGATGGCATTAGGCGCATAGTTCAACTGCTTCGCTGCCGCATATATCTTTTCACGCGCCTTCTCACTGACTGCTTCCGGAGACGCATATGCTCTGGAAACTGTTGCCTTTGAGTAACCACATAACCGTGCGACGTCAATGATTGTTGCTGCCATGTATGTATCCCACGCCCTCTTGAAAACGTTCTCATTTTTAAGGTCAAAAAAACACTGGCACTCTATTGTGAAAAATAAACAACCAGTATCGCCGCGTCCTCTTTTCTTAACATGTTTTTAACATAAAGCCGCCATCAAAAAAAGTCAACACTTTTTTTGACAAACCACACTATTTTGGAATCATTCCCAAATTTTGCATGTCTTTTTTTGCAATTTTGACTTAAGCAGTAGGCCCTGTTATTGCTGCACAAACAAACTCATTCCCAAATAGTATTATATGGATTTGGCGCGCTTTAACGGCAGTATCAGGAGCTGACACAGGATCTCCGAAGAAAACGAGCCGTACATATTACGGGCTCTCTTCCCTGCCCCGCACAGATGAACCACGGGAATGCTTTACAGAGTTCTCATTCGTCTGCCTGTGGAATGATGGGACATTTGTACGCTCTGGGGGCAGCTACGGCGTGCAGACGAGCCAACATCACATTCGATAATATCCAGGCCCTTCACTTTCATGTCCTTCGCCACACCTTCACAAGCAACATAATTTATGGCGGAGCGTCTTTAAAGATGTCCGAGAGCTGCTGGGCCTTTCCAGCGTGAACACCACCATGAACATCTACGCCCATGCAAAGAAAGGAACCACAGGTTCTTCCGCCCGGTTTCTGGATAAGGGTGCGGGTGAAAGCTGAGAGCTTTCCCTTACAGACATCTCGTAAGGAAAAAAGCAAGGGAAATGGCCAAGAAAATATCCCCGGAAACCTTGAAAACACAAGGATTTCCGGGGAGCGCGGCCCAAATGTATTAGAAAAATGACAGGAGGAATTCAAAATGTGCAGAACCGAAAAAGGTGGTCATCCTGAAAATCCGTTCGAGCAAGCCGGGAGAAAGCCGGATACACCCAAGCGGCCGCAGCAAAGCACGTACACTTGTTGTATGAGGCAGGGACTTCTGCCCCTCCATTTGGCATCGTGTGCCGCATGGCCGATCTGTACCATTGCAGTCCAGCTGACTTCCGTCTTATGGAATACAGGCCGAAGTGATGGATGGAGTCTGTACCGATGTGACATTGATTCCAGCCGTTTCCTGCGACAGGGACTTCGTTGATTCACTTGCCAGCGTTATGACAGAGGGCAGCTTAACCCTATGCATCTGTTCGATGTGGTGTTGGATGCGCTGTCCTGATATTTTCCGCCGCTGGAGGGCGTGGCAGAGCCACGCCCCCCTCTTGGCTTCTCAATCCGCCATTTTCAGGCTCGGTTTATTCCTCTTCATCAAAAAGTCTGAAGTTCGGATCAACGGTACCGATTCCCAGATAACGAGCCTTGTAGTCCTTAAGCAATTGGAAGAACTTTCCGCTCAGTATGACAATGACAATCAGGTTTACAAAGGCAGGTATTCCCGTTGTCAAATTGGCGATTTCCCAAATATCCGCACCAGAAATATCGTTTCCCACCGCAGCCAGAAGCACTACAAGGAACCCGGGAATGGGGTAGATTACCTTAAATACGTTAATCAAGGTCCGCTTGAGCTTTTCATTCGTGCCGCACAAATGGCGCAACAGCACTTCGAAATAAGCCCACCATCCGGTAGTAGTAGAAAGAGCAAAGAGGAAAATGGCCACCGTGATGATGATAGTTCCAACAGGCCCAAGCACTGTTTCGAAAGCCGCCAAGGTCAATGGAGCACCATCCAGGCCGGAATCCCACAGGCCGGTAACGACGATAACCAAGGAGGTAACCGTGCAGATACACATCGTACCGACAAAAACCTCAAATGCCCCCCACAATCCCTGCTTCACCGGATGCTCCGTTTTGGCGGAGGCGTGAATCATAGGCGATGTACCCCAGCCAGCCTCGCTGGAGAACATGGCGCGGGATAAGCCGGTTCGGATAATCAAAGCCACGCCCGCTCCCATGAAAGCGCCGGTGGCTGCGGTTCCGGTAAATGCATCGCTGATAATCAGTCCAAGTGCTGCGGGCAATTGTGTGATATTTACTATGATAATCACGATTCCGCCTACCAGGTAAAAGACGCACATGGGGGGAACTACTTTCGCCGCCAGCTTGCCCAGCCAAGGAATCTCACGGACAGTAGCCAAATAGGTGAGACCAACATAGACTAAACCTACCGCCAGCATGGGAATGCCAAAAGTGGCGTTGACGGACTGTGCGACCGTGAAGTTTTGCATGGAAAAGACATTTCCAAAAATGCCGATCCCGAAGATAACCGCCAGCACGCCCCAGAATTTGAAGCCCTTATCCCGTCCCAACCCTTTCTCCATATAGTATGTAGGCCCGCCATAATAGCCGCCCTTTTCATCCTTTGAACGGTAGTATACCGCCAGGGAAACTTCGGCCATTTTCATCATCATGCCCAAAAAGGCCGCAACCCAAATCCAAAAGGCTGCACCCGGTCCGCCCACCGCGATAGCGGTCGCCACGCCGCCGATATTGCCAACACCTACTGCTCCGCCAACGGCAATGCTGATTACTTCCAAGGGTTTCATCATGCCCTTACCGTTGTCCTTTTTTGAAAAAAGTGTTCCAATGGTGTTTTTCAGAATATGCTTTAAGTGTGCGATTTGAAAGAATTTGGAGCCGACCGTAAAGATAATGCCCGCCAACAGAATAAGTACGATGAGAGGCATTCCCCACAGAAGGTCCGAGATCGTCTTAATAATGGCCATAACAAGTTTTCTCCTTTTTCTATATGTCTGTCATCACACTCGTGTATAGTGCAGGCTCACTGTCCGGATTACCTGCTCAAAGGCCGGTACATCAGTTTCATTGGATACCAATACCAGAACACAGGGTTCTCTCCCATATAGAATCCCCACATCATTCGTAATCCCCTCATCCTCGCCGGTCTTGTGCTCCACCCGCACGGTGGGCGGAAGCAGGCTGGGGATTTTATGGTTAATCTGCTGTTGCGATAGCATCGCCCGCATTCGCTCAGACGCATTGGCACTCACGCAGCGTCTGTGGTAGATTTCCTCCAGAAGGCTACCGATCTCCTTCGGTTGACATAAATTCTCCTTTCCCTGACGTGCGGCCTCCGTGTCAAACAGAAAGCGAAAAATCTTGGTTTCCTGAAGGCCGAGCACCCGGAATCGCTCATTCAGGAACTCAATGCCAAAGCGGCGGATTAACACATTCGTAGCCGTATTATCACTGATAGTAATCATCAGCTTACAGAGGCTTTCTATGTCATACGCCTGCGTACCGGAGATATGCTGCAATGCGCCGCATCCGGGCACTTTGTCGCCGTCCCGGACCAAAAGCCGCTCCTGCAGCACACCGGGATGCTCCCGCTCCTCCAGCAGGATGGCCGCCAAAATTGGCAGTTTAATTACGCTGGCCGCTTGGAACAACTCCGTTTGGCGGCTTCCGTCCGTTTCTCCCGTGACTAGGTTTTTGTAGTAAAATCCGATATGCCCCGGAACTGAGGAAAGCTGCCGCTTCACATATTCGTCCATGCCGTCTCTCCCTCCTGCTCCATTGCTAAGCGCGAATGGCTCGTCCTAGACTTGACTGCTTGACTGTTCCGTGTTCCACAGCGATTTTTCCCCCAATCAAGACCCATTCTATCCCTTCCGGAGGACGGTCGGGATGCTCAAACGTAGCACAGTCCCGGATCCGATCCATATCAAAAATTACGATGTCTGCATCTGCGCCCTTGCGTAAGGTCCCCTTTCTCGTCAGCCCCAGTTTTTGGGCCGGCATGGCACTCATCTTGGCGACCGCATCATCCAAGTTCATCTTCCCGGCTGCAACATACCGGCACAGCAGGCGTGGAAACGCCCCTGCACCTCTCGGGTGTCCTTGCCCCCGATCCATCAGCCCATCACTGGCCAGCATAATGGCCGGATGAGACAGGGCCAAAGCTACATCCTCCGCCTTCATAACATGGCAGACCGTCAATGTGTCCGGTGCTGTCTGACGCAGTTCATGAAACAATCTCTCCGTGCATCGTTGTCCCTTGTACATACCCTCGCAGATTTCTATCGCAGAATACTGTGTGCAGTAACGCTCCAAAAATCCCTCATCGTAGGTTGTTTCCCCTATTCGCGTGCTGAAAGCGTCATACGGATAGCAATCTCCGCTCAGTTCCATACCGGAGGCGCGATATCTATCTATGAGGGCCAGCAGTCGTTCCATCTGCCCAAATCCCCCCATGCTTCCCACATGGGAAACTTGAACCGGAAGATCCAGCTGCCGCCCTATGGAAACCAACTCCTCCACCGCGCCGAATACATTATCCGCGTCATCTCGCACATGGGCGGCCACAAGACGGCCATGGCTTTGGCAGAAGCAGGCGGTTTTCACCATCTCATCCCGTGTCACACCGGGTACATAGCGAATACCGAAGGACACCCCAAAGCAACCTGCTTCCAGAGCCTCTTTGACCAGCCTTGACAACCGTTGTTGTTCATCGGGCCGAATTGCACTGTACTTGTCCCGGTGCCCGGCCTGCTCCCGCAGGAAGGTATGGCCGGCTAGTAGTCCCATATTGATCGGGCCGCCATCACGGTCCATCAATTCTAAATACCGCAGAGGCGAGACCGTATTGATACCGCAGTTTCCACCAATCGCTGTAGTGACTCCCATGCGAAGCATGGAGGTCATAATGCTGGGAATCAGTCGCCCCTCCTCTGGGTCATAAGGATCCTCGTGCATGTGGATATCCACAAAACCAGGTGAAACCACCATCCCTTCGGCATCCAAAATCACATCAGCTTCCGGCTCTTCAGCAGTCAGCCCCTGAATACGCCCGTCTTCCACTAGCAGATTATTTTGGGAGTGAACATGGCTGGCCGGGTCTACAATCAGTCCGTGTTTAATCAGTGTGCGCATCACTTTGCCCCCTTTCTCCGTCCGTCAGCCATTCAGGCAGGCCCGTATTTTGCGGCACGCCTTCATATCCTTGGCGGCGGACAACCAGCGCATCCTCTCCGAGGTTCAACAGCACAACCATCGGCATACAATGCATATTGTAATTCTTCTTCATCCGTGCTTCTACATCCGCCCAGACAAAAAGATAGCGCCCATCGGCGCCGAACAGTACCACTTTGCGGTGATTCACTCACATTACAGAGGGGATTCATTCTAGAAATTATGCTCTGGACAGCGTAAGGGTATCATACCATAAGATCACGAAAAAGCCAATTATATAATGAAGTTATTTTCCATCTCCTGACTCCAGCATTCTGAGCACTTCCTTGTTAGAGTCGGAGACCATTTTTCGGGTCTTGTTGAACGCATCATGCTCCTTGTCTGCCTTGACGACGGTCGCTTGTCTGGAGGCGCGCCCTTATCCCAAAATATCCTATCGGCGGAAAACCAGAAGCTCACTGACACAGGCGGCAAATTTCCACATGGCGAAGGTGCTCTGGCGCTCGATCAGATACTCAATGCAGTTGGAATACCCGCTCATCGTACGCCCATCCAGCACGCGTTTCCAGGCGATCAGGTCCATTGGTCTTGCTGCGGTCCGCACTGGCACAAATGATCTCTGCCCGGCTGTGCCCTGTGACGGCGTAAAAGCCCGCAGAACTGTTTTATACCATGGTGTATAGAAGTCCCGCGCGGTGGGCGGCCCGCAATGACGGATACGGGTTGTAAAAGCGTGCCTCCCTTGTTTTGGTCTTTCTCCCCATCGCTCCGCAGGGCGTGCTTGTTGTATTTTTGCAATGACTTCTTCCTGCAATTCGCCTTTCTGAACGATATTAGTTTCCTTTCTGAGAATGGCTCGGATTGGCGAGAAGGAAGATGTCGCTCTGCTGACAAATCCGCATGGGATATGTCGCGTCACACGGCAGGATATCGGTCTGCTGAAGCTGTGCTCCGGACAGACCAGGATCACTTCTCAGCCTTTGCCATCGTCCGGTTCCGCAGCAGAAATCCAGTAACCTTTGTTGTTGCAAAGATGGTCCATGGCCAGGCGCACAAGCGCAGTCCACCGTCCCGCCATGTAGTTGATGCGTGCAGGACAGGATTTTGGGATGCAGAAGATGAAGAACTGCCATACGCTGTCGGAAGCTCTGAGGACGGAGCGCTGACCGCCGCATTGGTGACGCGATCTGAAAAAGCGGTGTGTGTGCCATTGGCATTGGGGCAAAGACAGCAGTGGCGAGGTCTGCTGTCTGATCGGAGACTTTTTATCTATCAGTAATACGCCAAAACAAAGCCAGCCGGGGATCTTCAAAATTTCCGGCTGGCTCTTATAATGTTCACTCCATTGCTTTCCGATATGGGGATGCAGCAGCTCCCTATCAGCTCTGCTTTTCAGCTTTCAGGAATACGGACGGTGCGCGCTTATAAGTCGCAAGGCTCACAACGACCAGTGCGATACCGCAGGCAACCGTGCCCGGCACCGCCGCCCCAAGGCCGAAGGGCTGGCCTGCCAGCTTCCAGCCAACGCAGACAACAAACCCGCCCAGCAACCCGGCCATGACGCCGGTCTTGGTTGCCTTCTTCCAGAACAGCGCTGCAAATGCGGGAATCCCAGCCGATGCGGCATAGAAGCTCCAGGCGAACATGAGGATGTTGTATGCATTGTGGATGTACAACGCGATCACCAGCGCGCCCAGGGGCAGGACAATGGAGAAGATGCGGGAGAGGGAGATCTCGGTCCGCTCCGGCATTTGGGGACGGATGGTCTTTCCGATGTCGTGGACGCAGGTCTGCACAGATACCAGCAGATAGCTGTCCGCCGTGGACATGATGACCGAGAGCATACCGGCCAACGCAAGTCCCGTCAGACCGGCGGGAAGGATCCGGATCGCCAGGGCCGGAACGACAGCGTCCGTCGAGCCATACTGCGCCAGGATGTCGCCGCCGAGGATCTGACGGCCCACAACACCCATGAAGTAGACCAGCACAATGGTCACGCCGTATACGGCCGTACCCAGGAACATCCCGCGCTTTGCCGCCCTCCGGCTCTTGGCGGCAAATGCGCGTTGCCACATTTCCGCACCTGCCATGGTGAAAACCAGATAGGTGATGATGTCTCCCAAAATGCTGCCGTCAATATGCGGCTCCACCAGCGCCGGGTCCAGGTTGGCCGCAAAGTTCGCAAAGCCGCCCACGTTGAACAGGGCCGCCACCGGGATCAGGATATACACGAAGACGATCAACATATAAAACTGCAGCACGTCGGTGTATACCACGCCGAACAGGCCGGAGGTGGCTGTGTAGACCATAAAGACCACTGTTGCGATCAGCGCGCCCATCTCATAGGAGAGGCCGAACTCTCCCCCCAGCATCCGGATGATCGTGGCCGTGGCGGTGACCTGGGAGGCCACCGTCCCCATCATGGCGAACGCGATCAGCACAGAGAGGGTGATCTTGGCTGCCCGGCCAAACCGCCGTTCAAACAGCTCCGGGATAGAGGTGATCCCGTACTGCATCCCGATATCCGAGATCTTCCCGGCGATGCCGGAAAAAATGAACATTCCCAGAAGGTATGGAATTGCGGTAAGGACCGCCTTGAAGCCGTCGGTATAGGCCACACCTGCCCGGCCCATCAGACCGCTGCCGCCGATGATCGTCGCGCAGACGGTGGCCATCAGCACCATCGGCCCAAAGGACCGGCCCGCTACATAATAATCCTTTGTGTTCTGGATCCGCCTGACGGAATAGACCCCCACCAGGACCATGATGACAAGGTATGCCGTAATGATTCCCAGATCCAAAATCGTCAATACGCTGTGATCCATCAAAAATGCCCTCCTTTTCTTTGTTTGCTCCAGAGGGCCGCACCTGCATACCTTTGTCCGGCAAGATCTTCAGCAGCTGTCTGCTTCCATTCACACCCACATTATATATGTTTCGGCGCAGCCCTCTACCCATAAGGGCAGATCCTGATCCATATTCTTCACCCCTTCTAACCACGTCCTCTTGTGGCAGTGAATATATGAACATTATAATGTTACTTGAAAAAAATGTCAATTTGTCCGATATGTATCAGAAATTCTTTATTCAAAAAGTATATATGCCATCCCGCCAGTTTTGCCAACCATGATACCTGGACCAAGGGACGCTGTATACTGCACAAAGAAAAACTGCGCATCCATACAAGCCCCTGCCTGCTGGATGCGCAATTTCCTGTATCATCTACCATCATTCATGCGTCAGCAAATACTCTTTCAGTCCGCTGAGAGACGCCCTGCCGGCCTCTGCCCCGAGGTCATAAACAGCCTGCAGCTTGGCGGGGTCCTTTTCCACACGCCTGATTGGGAGTGGGCCATTGGGCCGAACCACGAAGAGCTCCCCGCGCTGCTCCATCCCTATGATCTCCTCCACCTGCCGGTTATAGACTTCCCACCGCCGGTTCAGACTCTCCGCAAAGGCCGGATAGCGATGGTAATAGAGGCGGTTGAATCGCTGAAGCCATGCTGCGGGCCGCTCTTTCCGATACTCCAAGGGACGTGTGAGCACGAGAACGGTCTTGTCGTAGCCCAGACTCTTGCAGAAATGGACTGGAATACTGTCGCTGACCCCGCCATCCAGGTAGAACCTCCCATCCAACTCCACAGGCCGGGAGACATAGGGCATGGCAGAGGTGGCCCGCAGGACCTCCATCTGACGGAACGGCTCTGTGATCCGGATATACTCCGGGGCGCCTGTGTGCAGATCGGTGACCGCGGCATAGAAGTCAACGCCCGATCTCTGAAAGGCCGCTTCATCAAATACGTCCAGCTTGGAGGACACCTCATAGAAGGCGAAGTCGGCGTTGATCAGATTGCCCGTGGTCAGCAGCGAGCGCAGCCCCATGTACCGCTTATCCCGGATATACTTCAAATTATACCGTATGGCGCGTCCCTTCTGACCGGCGGGAGCATTGATCCCAAACAGCGCACCGGCCGACACACCGACGATTCCATCAAAGGATATCTGTTCATCCATCCAGGAGTCCAGAACGCCTGCGGTAAACATTCCGCGCATGGCGCCGCCCTCCAAGACCAAGCCCGTTTTCATCCCTGTCCTGCCTCCTGTGATTTTGTCGATTTTGATATTTTACCACAGGAAAAGCCAAAATGGAATGCCTTGTACGAGACACAGGATATCGATCAGAAAGCGCAGAAGTTGATACGGCGGGAAGGACATTTTCCTTGACGGTTCTTTTATTTAATGATACATTTAGGTATGTAAGTTTTCTTCGGAAACGAGATATTTCTCTACTGGCGGTAACAGTCCGCGAGCGATCAGCTAATCCGGTGGAATTCCGGAGCCAACAGGTTCGGTCTGGAGGGGAGAAGAAGGCTTTCTGGTGCCGTGCCGGATGCCCATCCTCCTCAAGCAAAAGTGTATACTCTAAGCACCCGGTACAGCCATCTCTCTGCGTCAGGGAAATGGCGCCGGGATTTTTTATTTCCGGCGGCTTCTCCCTCGGAAGCGTCCAGTATGAATACGGAAGGAGCCTTGCTATGGAGCCAAACCTGCAGCCAAACCCATTGGAAACGGATCCCATACCCAAACTGATCGTTCGATACGCCGTTCCCACCTCACTGACACTGATGGTCAACTACCTCTATAACATCGTGGATCAGATCTTTGTCGGACAGGGCGTGGGCATTACAGGAATGGCAGCCACTAATATCGCGTTCCCGCTGACCATTCTGGTCAATGCTGTGGCATTGATGCTGGGAGACGGATGTGCCGCCAATATCAGTCTGTGCCTGGGTCGGAAAGCGCAGCGGGAGGCGGACAGCACCATCAGTCACGCCCTCACCCTGATCTTGGCCAGCGGTCTGCTGGCCGCTCTGGCCTGCGGCATCTTCGCCCCGCAGATCGTAGTCCTTTTCGGCGCGACGCCGACTGCCTATGCAGAGTCTCTGTCCTATATGCGCGCCATCGCATGGGGGATCCCGTTCCAGCTCCTTTGTCCCGCCTTCACCGCCATTATCCGGGCGGACGGCTCCCCGCAGTACATGATGAAGTGCATGATGACAGGGGCGGTCATCAACCTGATCCTGGACCCTATCTTTATCTTTCCGCTGAAGATGGGCGTTGTGGGCGCCGGGATCGCCACGGTGATCGGGCAGGTGGCTGCTGGATGCCTGGCCCTGCTCTACCTGCGCCGCCTCAAAACCGTTCATATCCGGCGGGAGGACCTACGCCCTACACGGAAGCTGACCTGTCGTATTCTGGCACTGGGCTTCCCCAGCTTGCTTACGCAGATGCTCTCCGCTCTGGTGCAGATTACCCTGAACAATCTGATGCGGGCCTATGGAGCCGCCACAGTCTATGGCAGTGACATTGCCTTATCCGTCTACGGCATGATGATGAAGGTCTACCAGATCGCTCACTCCATGTTCGTCGGGGTGTCCTCTGCCATCCAGCCCATCAACGGCTATAATTTCGGCGCCAACCACTATGCGCGGGTCCAAAAGACATTCCATATAGCTTCTCTTATTGCAGTAGGCATTTCAGTGGTGTGGTTTCTCATTTTCATGGTGTTCCCGCGGCAGATCGCAAGCTGCTTTGTATCGGACAATGCGCTCTATCTGGATTGCGCACAGCACTGCTTCCGGCTCTATATGCTGGCCTTTTTCCTGTATGGCCTTCACATGACCTCAGCCTCCTTCTTCCAGGGGATCGGCCGGCCTGGTAAGTCCCTGCTGATTCCTCTGGCCCGGCAGGGCTGCTTCCTGATCCCTCTGGCGCTTCTGCTATCCCGCTCCTTCGGGCTAGACGGCGCACTTCTGGCCGCACCGATAGCCGATGCTCTTGCGTTCCTGCTCTGCCTGCTGCTGGCCCGCTGGGAATTTCGGAGTTGGAGAAGAAAGGGCTGGCTGTGCAAAGGAGAGCGCAAATATCGCGCATCATAAGCGCACATGTTCCGAAGCCCCTGGATCGAGCATTTATAAATGAAAATCTATCATTGGGAGGACGATTCCCATGACAACGCGGACCCTTTCATTGCAGTTGGAGGAAGATTTCACCACACATACAGCCGCACTGTTTGTAAGCCATGTCAATGTCTTTCAGAGCACCATCCGCATAATCGCCGGTGAGCGAAGCATCAATGCGAAAAGTCTTCTCGGGGTCGTCTCCTTCGGCTTTCGTCAGGGACAGCAGGTACAGGTCGCTGCAGACGGCCCTGACGAAGCCGAAGCTGTAAACGCGTTGTCGCAATTTTTCCAGTCTTCTGCTTCCGCATGACTTGTCTGCATATAGGAGATGGAGAAGAACCTCAATGAAGCCATTCAACACAAAAGAGAGATTCTCTATTCCGAACCTGATGGGATATTTTCGGCTCCTCCTCATTCCGGTATTCTGTTACCTCTATCTGGCAAAAGAAGCGTACCATTGGGCCGCAGGTGTTGTCCTCCTCTCCAGTCTCACGGATCTGTTTGATGGGATGATCGCAAGAAAGTTCAACATGATCACAAATTTGGGCAAGGCGCTTGACCCGATCGCGGACAAACTGACACACGGTGCATTGGCTCTTTGTCTGGCCTTCCGCTATCCCCAGATGTGGGTCCTGTTTGGTCTTATGGTGCTCAAGGAGGGCTACATGGTGGTTATGGGCCTGCTCTTTTTCAGAAAAGGGAAAATGCTCAATCTGAAAATATCTTAGGCATACGAATTCCTCCACACCCGTGTGACTTTTCTATCAAATGATCCATTTGAAGATGTGAACGGTTTTCCCTTTTGGGAGAAACAAAAATGTAACACGAGCGCATACTTACTTTTGCAGGCCGGCTCCGTATGGAGCGAATACACATGCATTAAGACAACCATTTTATTTATTTGGTCATTTTTGATGGACATTTTATGTAAGGAGATCCGGTAGAATTTCCGGTCCTGATGGCTGCGTTCTACGGCCTGCGTAGAAGTGGGGTTATGGGACCGCGGTGGAGCGCAATCGACTTTGAGGGAAATACTCTCACGGTCGACCATACTGTGGTCCAGTATCGTTCCGATGGCAAGAACCGGATGAAAAACAAATCCAGCTGCAGAACGATGCCGCCGGTTCCCCAGTACCGGGAACTTCTGTTGCGGATGCAGGAACGGAAAGCCGCTTGTAAAGAGTTCTGCGGAAACTGCTACACGGAGTCGGAGTACATCTATGTCAACGAGCTGGGTATCCCATATAAGCCTAATTTTGTGTCCGACCATTTCAAACGGGTCCTGAAGCAGCACGGCCTTCGTCCGATTCGTTTCCACGATTTCAGATATACGTGCGCATCCCTGCTTCTGAAAAACGGAGTCGCGGTGAAGGATATTCAGGATTGGCTGGGACACTGCAGCTACGCTACAACCGCCAATATCTACGCGCACCTGGACACGGATTCCAAGAAACAGCCTGCAACGAAAATGAACCAGACAGTCAGCATCACCCCTGGCATCTCAGCCGCGATTTAAGCCGGAGGAGAGAACTCGGGGAGAGAACCGGGCTTCAAAAAGAAAATACTCAGGTTTTCAATTCATGAAAAACCTGAGTATTTTCAACTGTCATGTGTTGATAAAAAAGATGCAGCTCTCAAAGCCTTGCAGCGCAATGGTTTCCGGCCCCCGTGTTTTTTCTCTTCGCTTTTTTTGAAAAATACACTAGGCAACGCAAACCCCTTACCTTGTCAGTGTCGCATCATTTTCCGCCTGTTTTGTATAGTACAAATCGCGCTGATATTATAGGTTGCTCCTCCTGATTTGTCGGTCTGGAACAGAGCAAGGGGGACGATATGTAAGATCGTCCCCCTTGCTCTATTTCAACCGCAGGATCTGCTTATGCAGCATCACAAATCGTTTCTGGATGATGCCGTCACCATGGTAATGTCCGAAGAAGTGGTATCGGAACCGGCATCGCTGCCGCACCTCCTCCAGGAAGTCCGTGAGTTCGTCCGGTTTTGACCTTTCCCGGAGCAGATCATTCTGGATGCTGGTAGGAGCACAATGCGTGATGATATAGTCCACCTCCCAGCCCGCCTTGTCTAGGTTTCTTCGCGCTTCGAGATACTCCTCTGGGCCTGGCAGTTCCTCCTTCCACCAGGATCGGTGGTTAACCCGAAATGGTGTTCCTCTGGCTTCCAGCGCATGAAATTTCAGGAGAAACAAGGGATCGTCCGGTTCCAGGATGCCACCCTGGATGTCGTGGCTGCTGGCCCCTCCCATGGTGAAAATCTGTTTCCCATTTAGGTCAAACACCTGTCCGCGCTCCAGCAGGAGTACAGAGGGGCAGATACGCCGGATCTTCCCGCCGCGCCAGTCCTCCAGCGGATAGGTCCGCAGGGCGTCATAGTTTTCGTGGTTCCCTGCCACGAACAGCGTGGTAAAGGGCCGGCTCTCGAGGAAGTCCAGTCCCTCGTCATCCCGGCAATCTCCATACCACACGCCGCCCATGTCTCCGCAAATCAGAACGAGATCCTCCTTGGTCAGCCTTTCTTGTTCATAGAAGTTCTCAGGCAGAAATCTTCTGAAATCTCCATGCGTATCGCCTGTTAGAAATAGTGCCATGTTTCCGTATTCTCCTCTCAGCTCAGCTTCTTGTCCATTTCCAATCCCGGATACCGAAACTTGATGTGAATGGTCTCCGCGTCCACCACTGTGATCCGCTCCACCGCCATGCGCACCTGCTCGTCGTTGTATTCCGTGTTAACCCCCAGCTTGGCCATCCATTCCCGCAGCTCCGCCATACGGGACATCCGATTCTCGCTTTGAGCAGCCTCCTGCTCCATGGCCTGGATCTGATCCTGCACCGCCTGCTTTTCGTCCATAAGGGCCTTGAGCTGGGCGTTGAGGTCCGGGTCGTCCATATTCTCCAGCACCCTGTCCAGCAACAGCGCCTGCTCCGCTGTAATGTCCCCCAGACGCTGTTTCAGGGAAATCAGGCTTGTACCCTCCGCCTCCTGGCCCGCCCAAACCAGCTGGGTAAAATTCAGCATATCCTCCTTGACCTCACTGTCCGCCTGGGCAAACTCATTCAGGGCTTCCAGGATCGCCTGATGCAGTTTTTCCTCATCCAAGGTCGGAGAGCTATGGCAGTATTTCGTTCCGAATTCCAGGCGAGAGATACATCGCCACACAATGCGCTTCTTCCCGTTTCTGGCCCAGGTACACCGTTTATAGGGCGTACCGCACTCCCCACATACCAGGAGTTCGGAGAGGGCGTATTTGGCGGAGTATTTGCCCAGCTCTGTCTTGCCGTGCCGCTGCATGACCTTCCGCTTGCTGGCCCTGCGCGCCATCTCCTCTTGGACCCGATAAAACATTTCCCTGGGGATGATCGCAGGGTGATTATTCTCCACATAACTCTGCAGCCGTTCCCCAGTATTCTGTTTTACCTGTCCGTTAATACAGCCAGTCGAGAATGTCTTTCCCAGCATGGCATCCCCGATATACCGCTCATTTGTCAGGATATTGTGGATCACCTGATAGGACCATCGCTGGACGGCTTGGGCAGTAGGAATGCGATCTGCCTCCAGCTCTTGTTTGATCTGGGACAAGCTGCATCCATCCAGATAGCGGCGATAAATCCGAAGCACCGTCTTTGCTTCATCTGGGTCGATCTCTGGCTTCTCGTCCTCACCTTTTCGATACCCCAGCAGCTTTTTGTACTGAAAGGGCACATTTCCCGCCGCTCGGCTCTTTTCTTTGCCCCAAGTCACATTTTTGCTGAGGGACTCGATCTCGGCTTGAGCAAAGCCACTAAACAAGGTGATGAGAAACTCACTGGATTCCGTAAGGGTATTGATGTTTTCTTTCTCAAAGATAACCCCGATACCACGAGCCCGTAGCATCCGAACCGTCTCCAGGCAGTCCACCGTATTCCGGGCAAATCGGGAGAGGGATTTGGTAAGAATGGTATCGATCCTTCCCCGCTTGCAGGCGGCAATCATCTTGTTAAAATTATCCCGTTTCTTCATGCTGGCACCGGAAAGTCCTTTGTCTGCAAAGATGCCGGCCAACTCCCAATCGGGGTTTTCCTCGATTTTCTGTGTATAGTAGGCTTTCTGTGCCTCATAGCTGTTGATCTGTTCCTTATTGTTGGTGCTCACTCTGCAGTAAGCCGCTACTCGCTGTTTGCCATGTTGTGAGGTTCTTGGATCGGTGACCTTCTTTGTCGCCGGGATAATACGTACACGACGTTCCAATGCCTGTTCCATGTCTTTTCCTTTCCTGGCGGCTTATCGGAAGGTGACAGCCACCATATTTTCTGCCGAGATGGTAATATGAGAAACCACCTGCCGGATGCGGTTCCAATCCACATCCAGCGGGTGGTTTTCTCGTTCAGATGGAATAGCTGCGGGGCAGCAGTCATAGCGGGCCGCGGCACCCTGCAGAATAAGGGAGACCAGTTCCTCCGGGTGGTCTGGGTGCTCCAGTCCACGGTTGATCGCGTTGGTCAGGCGGATCACTTCTTCGGAGGGCTGATAGGGCTCCTGGCTGGGAGCATCGTGTTCCGTTACCTGATGTGTGACATCCTCCAGCAACATTTCATCCGGAATGGTGACCATAGCACCGCATTCACTACACTTGAGGTACAGCGTGTCCGCTCTGTGATTTTTTCCAGCCACCCGACGCAGAGGGGCGCCGCACTTCGAACAACGCAGGTACCGCTTCAATCGCAATACGGGTCGCTCGGTTTTGGGTGCGTATCCCGCCGTCTTTTCATGAATATGCGATTGCGTCTCTTCAAACCCCGCTTTATCAATGATGGCAGGGTATCCATCTTGGCCTGTATAGCGGGGGTTCTCCAGCAGCCGCTTGACCTTGTGCTTATTCCAGGCTGGCGCTTCCTGGCTGTAGGGGATCTCCTCCCTATTGAGAAGATCTGAAATTTTCTGATAGGACAGACCGCCGATGTAAAGGGAGAATACCCTTCGCACGAGGATCGCCTCCTCCTCTACAACGGCGATCTCACCATCCCGAATCTGATATCCGTACAATATTTTTCGGTTACTCATCTTCCAGTCTCCTTCAGCAGCTCTTTCAGCTCAATGCCTCCCTGCAGCCGGAAGCGGACGCAGGTCTGGGACTCCACGACGATCTGCTCCACTAAGTCGTGGAACAGGCCCTCGTCGAATTCCTCCAGACGCTCCGGCCCATGCCGGATAAGGTCAACCGTCTGTTGAAGGGCATCGATTGCGTCGTCTATATCATCATTTTCCAACAATCTGCGCCGTTCTGCCCGCAGCTTCGCCAGCTGTGCGCTGATCTCATTAAACTTAGCAGTGCAGGCATCAGTGTCCAACAGCCCGGCTGCCTGAAGCTTGCTGATGTTATAGCTCTGCTCACTTGCCTTGGCAATGGCCTTGTTCACGGCCAGCATAGCAGGATTGCCCCTTTGGATCACGTCTCTGAGTTCTTCCATCTGTTTTATGGCCGGCAGCAGGACAACTCCCGTATTGCGCTTCAGCTTATTGTACATCCGCACGAATGCCCCATAAAGCTCTGTCTCCGGGACTCTGCCATTGGGACAGTCAATGGCGTTGCGGTCATGTTTTCTGCACACCCATGTCGTGTGGCCGCTTTTATCGACTCGCCGCATATATACCGATCCGCAGTTTCCGCAGATGACCTTTAGGGACAACGGCGTTCTCTGTCTGGATGATGGGCGGCGCTCCGCGCGCTTTTTCAGTAAATTCTGCACTTTATCAAAAGTCTCCCGTGATATGATGGCTGGGTGCGTGTTTTCAATATAGTATTGATCAACTTCTCCGTGATTGGTTTTTTTGACAAATGGGAAGGTATTGGCTGTATATGTCTTTTGGCACAGGGAATCCCCCACATATTTTTCATTGGAAAGCATCTTGCGGATCAGCCGCTCATACCACACTCCTCGTTTCCAGGAATTATGGACTTCTTTACGGTTCATCTCCTCAGCGATCCGTTTCACACTGTTTCCGTCCAAATAAGCCTGAAACATCCACCGAACTTCTCTGGCCTCACTCTCCTCAATGACAAGGTTCTTCCCATCTGGCATTCGATATCCATACGGCGCCGTACAGGTGATAAACTCCCCCCGCTCCATCCTCCTCTGATAGCTCATCTGCTGGTTCTGGGAGATGGAGACGGACTCCTGCTGGGCCAGAGAGCTGGAAACGCTCACCATCAGTTCGGTGGTGAGCGTTCCGGTATCAATGTTCTCTTTTTCAAACAGGACGGATACGCCCAGGCGGAACAGCTCCCGAAGAGAGGCCAGGCAGTCGCGGGTGTTGCGGGCGAAGCGGGAGATGGATTTGATCAGCACTTTGTCGATCTTTCCCTTCCGGCAGTCCGCCAGCAGGCGGTTGAAATCCTCCCGCTTGTCCATCCGAGTGCCCGTAATGCCCTCATCGGCATAGACATCCACCAAATCCCAGCCATCATGGTTCTGGATCAGATCCGTATAGTAACGGATCTGGGCCGCATAGGAGTGGAGCTGATCGGCGGAGTCAGAGCTGACTCGACAATAGGCCGCTACGTGCAAGACATCTGGACGCACTGCTCTGGGTGGAATTACTGTCACATTTGCTGCCACGCTATCAGATCCTCCTTTCGCCAGCCCTTCTGCTACCTGTTATTGGAGTGCAGGAACAATATCTGATGTTTCCGCTGCCCCTACTTCTTCACGCCCCACAGCACTTAATGCGCTGTAGATGTTCAGGAACTCCATCCACCGGCTGTCAGTCTCCGTATCGATGTTCTCATCCATAAACCGGATGGTAACGCCAAGTGCGGAGAGTTCCCGCAGGACTTTCATACAGCTCCAGACGTCCCGTGCCAGTGTAGATATGGATCTGACCAGGATTTTGTCGATCAGCCCTTTCCTGCAGTCAGCCATCATCATTTTGAAGTTGGGCCTCCTATTGAACTGAGGGCCTGTGCCGAAATCTGTATATGTTGCCACAAGGTTCCAATCACCATGTTCCTGGATGACCGCCGCGGCCCGCTGCTTTTGGATTTCCAGAGCATATTCGCTGAACCCGGCCCTACAGTATATTGCCACATTCAATGGCGCGTTTTTCGGTCCGTCCATTCTATTCCATCCTTTCTATTCTTTGGTAGTGACAACACTACCACACCTTTCGGGCAATAGCCAGTACGATTCCCGAACAGTCATTGGTTGATTGCAATACTGGCTCAAGCCGTATCCAATTCCCTAATTTTGTAAATTTATGATATGGCAGTCTGTTAAATCTTCCAAATGTTTGCGTACAGCCATTTCGCTGTCAAAGCCATCCACATAGACCTTACAGTTATCTCTGGATGCAACATAGCCGTCCTCGTAACCAAGGATTTCTGCCTCTTGAGCAGTCAAGATCCTGGCCTCTACATATCCTGCATACATATACTTTTGTTCGGCATAGTAGAGATACTCCATGTAGTTTCCCGCCTTTCTGCAAATATCTCTGGTCCTGCAGCGACAACACTACCACACCTTTCAGGCAATATCCAACACTATTCCTGAACAGTTACAGGGTGGTATTTTTCCATGGCCAGACGCCGGATACTCTCTGCTTCATCCTCTGTTACGAAGCCCGCCGCTTTCATCTGCATCAAGATGTCCAGGGCGATCTGATACTGCAGTTCTGTTTTGGCGTTGATCATGCCGCCCCCTCCTGGAAGTAGCTGTCCGGCTTGACGCTGCGGATAAACGCCTCCACACGATGGATGTCCTGAGTGACTGGCATCTCCGGTAGGGCGGCCAGTACGTCCTTCCAATAACGCTGGTCTCTGGCAGCCCGCTCATCCAGAATGGCCACCACGCAGGTATCTGTCTCCAGGCGGATGGCCCGGCCGAAGCCCTGCTTCAATTTGATCTGCATCTCCGGCACTACAATGCCCCGCAGAAAAGAATGGAGGGTTGGGTATTGCTCCCGCTCCTTCTCCTTCAGTGCGTCCGGGATCGGGAATGGCAGCCTGGGGATCACCAGGAGAGACACGCAGTCCCCAGGGAAGTCAAACCCCTCCCAGGCGGCTCCTGTAGCCAGTAGGACGCCCCCAGGTGTATTCTTGAATTGCTTTGTGGTGTGTACCGCGTTGCGCCCCAGGGTGAACAGCGGATAGGCCAGATCCTGCTCCCGCAGGCGCTCCTTCACGGCGGACATGGCGGCGTAAGATGTAAACAGCACCAGGGCATGACCGTGGGCCGCGTCCAGCAGAGCGGCGATCTCCGCCGTCAGGCTGTCATAGTATTGTCCGGCCCCCTGATGGGCAGGTAGGCGGGAAACATACATCAGGCAGTTCCTGCTGTATGCGAAGGGCGAGGGGCTGACAGACTCCCGCACACGGCTGTCTGTCAGCAGGCCCGTCGCTTCCTTGAACCGACGGAAGTCCTCCCCAACTGCCAGGGTACCGGAGGTCAGGATCATGGGCTTTTGCTGCCGCCAGAGCGTCTGGCGAAGCTGGTCGGTCAGATTCGGTGTGGTGGCACACAGCATCGTGCCACCATGCGAATCCTCTGCTGTATAGAAGATCATGTCCCTCTGCTCCTGTAGGAACAGGGCCGTCTTATCCCGCAGCTGATCCAGTTGCCGCTGTGTCCTGTGGGGCAGTATGGTTCCGATCTGCTTTTGGATCAGCTCCAGAGTATGGTTCGGCCGGTTTAGGAACGGGGCGAAATGAGAAAAGGTCCCATCCTCATCCCAGGGCCGGGCCAGTTCCCGAAGCACCGGTCCTGCCGCCTCCTCCAGGTTCTCCGAGGCGAGGAGATACCGTTCTCTCCGCAGTACCCGAATCAGTTCATGTATCTCCGCTGCTGTCAGCGTGATACCAAACATCTGGCGGGCGGCCTCCGGCAGCTTGTGAGCCTCGTCCAAAATCAGGGTGCTCCACTCCGGCAGCAGAGGCCGGCGGCCCAGGTTCCGGTGGATGGCGTCTGCCAACAGCAGATTGTGGTTGCAGATCTGCACCTGGTACCAATCTGAGGCACATACCTCCATGAAGCATTGATACCGGCAGCTCTCCCGCCCGCAGTCGCAGACCTTGGGCACGCAGACACGCGCTCGGTCGTAGCCGCTGAGGTGCTCGGCCATGTCCAGATCCAGGTGGTCCCGTAGGGACAGCAGGGCATCTCTGGCCCGCGGGCTTTTCCGTGTCAGATCCACCGCCTGCAGGCGCCGCTTCAAACGTTCGTCGCATACATAGTGATTTTTCCCCTTTCGAAGCACCGCCCGGATGGGGAGCTTTGCCATCTGATCCTCTATCAGCACAGAGGAGAGAAAGGGCAGGTATTCCTCCAGCACCGCGTTCTGCAGAGCGATGCTGGAGGTGGAAATGAGAACTGGCTGATTCACCAGCCCCCTGGCGGCGCGGCTCCGACTGAACACGATGCCGGCCACCAGGTAGGCATATGTCTTTCCGATCCCCGTCCCGGCATCGCACAGGGCGATGCTGTCATCCAGCATCGCGTCGAGCATCCGATGGCTCAGGGCCACCTGAGTTGGACGCTCCGCCATGCCGTGGGCGGGGAGAAGTTCTTTGAAAATGTGATCAATCTCTTGATGGGCATTTTGCCTGTTATTCTGTTTCATCCGTAAAATCCCCTATCTTGTTTCATTTGTCCTCACCGCATTTGCAGCTCGCCCCCCGGTGAGGGATTGGGAACAGTACGGATAAGGTTTGGCGGACCTTCACGGGCACATTCCGGGGGTCTCTACTGCTTTCAACCCCTGGAATGATGGGCAGCCTTGCCAAAGCCGCCCCGCACAGGCCGGATCGCTCTCCGGAGAGATGGATTCTCTCCAGGTCATGGCGGGCGCTGAACGCCTGCCCGCGTGGTGATCCGTACTGCTGGTATGAACTTGTCAAAGAGCAGCGGAGCCCATTGGGGGCTCCTTCAGGAAGCGAACTGCGTCAGGATCTGCTTCATGTCCTCCAGGTCCTCGCCCTGGAGTCCCGCGGCCAGGCGCCGCAGCAGGGCCGTTTGCTTTGGTGTCAGCCGCCGGCGGTCCTGTTTGTACCAGTCCGCCATTCTGACGCCGCCGCCATACCGGCCGCAGACCGTCTCGATGGGGTAACGAAGTGTGAGCATTTCAATGTCGCGGCGAATGGTTCTCTCGCTCACTCCCAGCTCTTCCGCCAGGTTTGGGATGGTCTCCTTTCGCCGCTGGCAGAGCAGGTCCAATATCAGTTGTCGCCGCTCCGCCGCGCCCACGGCCTCACCCCGCTTTCGCTTCCATGCCCTGACTCTACAGGCTAATGCGGACAGTTCTTGTCCGGGTTAGAAAATTTTTTTGAAGAAATTTTCGAGCCTCCAGAAAATGGAAAAACGCCCACCTGGTCCCTTATGGGAACCAGATGGGCGAAAAAGAGCCGCTTGATCCGCTGACGTGCGCCGTTGATCCTCTCCGTTCTCCAACGGGGAAGTCAGATCAAGCGGCACATGGGAAGTCAGCGCATCAAGCGGCTCCGGGGCACAGTCTTGGGTGATTCTATTTTAGGGGCTTCATGCCAAACGAAATGATACTGGTGGGAATCCTACATTCTCCCCACAATTCGGACATTTGGTAAAAGCGTATCCATGGGTCCCGCGTGAGAGGATCTCGATCTTGTGTCCGCAGTAAGGACACAGGCGTGCCAGTGTTATACTGCTGCTCTGGGAACACTCTGCCCGGAGTTTTTCCTGCTCCGCCTTTACCTGAGCGTACTTGGCGGGATTTTCCTCCCGGATATTACATCGCGGCATCTTGCATCGTCCTCCCTACTGAAACATTCATTCTTCATCGCATACGACACGAACAAGCGCATAAGGGTCCTTCAGGTCATCCCTGTCCAGCAGGTGAAGCTGCTTCATCCGGATGGCCAGGGCGGCTTTTGATACGCCCATTGCTTCTGCCACGGCAGCAAACTTCTCATATTCCTTGGGCGCAAAGATTTTATTCAAAAGCCGGAGGTTATTCCCAAGTCCCGCTGTGTGCATCTGTTCTATCAACAAATCCTTGGGCATTAAGATCGAAGCAGCCAATGTGTTGACGCGCCATTCCTCCCAATTGATTGGCTTGATCCGGTATCCATACATGGATGATGTACAGCAGCAGACTTTCCGGCACTGAGCTGGCGGCATATACTCAGCCGGGAACAGTATTCGGAAGAGCTGGTGGCACGTCTCATGCATCAGGGTGAAGTTCCGGCGGCCGGGATTGGCCTTCTCCCCGGCGAGTGAGGATTCGAGCAGGATGGTGCGGCCGTCCAGGAAATAGTAACTAGGCGAGTTATCCTCATAGACCCGAACGCCTACGTTTTCAAACGCTGTCATTCCCAAGATGGAACCATTCCGAGACAAAGTGCGGTATTCCACCTTCAGGCCCAAGAGCTTTTGCGCGAGTATTTCCGGGCAAATCCTCTTTTCAGCGCCAGCCTGGGAGGTCAACTTCCAGTATGCGTCCACAACTCTCGCCGCAATCCCCTCGATCTTCTCTCTAGATAGATACGGCATCCCCCCATCTCCCCTCGATATGCACACTACAGCTTTTAGGCCTACCTCATTTTCCCTGGGATCTACTAATCTAATAACTGATGTCGCAAGTATATCAAACAAACGTTCGATTGTCAAGAGAGCACAAAAGATCTCGGATATTCATGGCAGGCAGTTATAAAACACAGTCGGCAACTTTTTCGAAAATCAGGTGGGCAACCTGAAGCTACTCACTTGGTTTTAGATAATATTTATCTATGTTTCTAAAAAGATATACCCAGGCTTTCTGGAATTCTCGTCTCCCTCTGTATGGGGTTATGCCATGGCGTTAGTACACGAGTAACGATCTGAGTCCATGTACAGACTGCGCACGGGTATTTTTTAAATTTTGTTAATCAGTGTCCAATTTCTGGGTTGAGCGGACATTATTATTATAGAAGTAAAAACACAGTAAGCATAGAATAGTAGGGAGGTGATTCAAATGTTCCCCAAACATAAAAACTAGGACTCACGGCTTTCCAATATTTTTGAAAAAAAGATTATAAACAGTGGAATTAATAACAAAAACTCTAGAATTTGATTTCGCAATTAGCGGGAGGGCAACTTATGGCAAAGAAGTTTACAAGTTTGGTTCTGGCACTTATCATGTGTTTATCTTTATGTGTCCCGACTTTAGCATTGAACAACCAGCAAAACGGGGACGATTTGGAGGTTGTAGACTCTTTAGGAAATAAAATGAGGTCAACATTTGAAATATATGATGGAGCCTACCATATTTGTGTTTTCGTGAATGATGTTTTGACACAACAGGCAATCACAAATATCGAGACAGGGGAAGGTGTTCTTAGTCTTTTTGATGCCTCTTCCCGTAGTTCGTCAGATGAGATTCATTATAACCTGAGCGACTATGTAAAAGAAATTCCGGTTTCTCCTACCTCCGAAATTATACCGAGTGAAACGTATAGTATCACCGGAAGATATAGAACGGATTACACATATCAGGGCTCTATTTTATATGGTGATACCAAAACAGCTGCATACGAAACTGGCGGTAGATACTATGGTCGGGTATTGAATTTTTCTGCTGGAGATGTTGTTGCATTGGTACTCTCTGCTCTTGCTGGTTACTTTACGGGTGATGGAAAAGTAACTATTGCTACTCTTGGGGCCCTTGGAATACCAGTCGTTGGCGGAAAAATAGTTGATCACTTCACAAAAGAAGTTTATTATACAAATTTTAAGGTAGCCACTAGGGTCTACTTTGATGGTATTTATACCGCAAATGTTTATCAAATGTATGATAAGGTGCTCGTATCTATTGATGCAGTAGTGGATGAGCAGGGCGGTAAATCTACACATTATGCCGATGATTATTATGGCTATGATATTGTCGCCAGTTTTTCTCGCTACGCTGCAACTGCTTCTTCCCTAGCCTTTTATGAAAAATATGGTATCGGTACGAATCCTGATTTGAAGTTGCCAATTACCTCCCATATACAGGCTAAGAAAGGACTAAAAGTGCGTGTCGAAGCAGAAAGTAGCAAAAATAGTTGTAGTTTTACTTTGTTCTATTTCGGAACTTGTAATTTTCTATTTAGAACACATTTTATTTTATAGTATATTAAGTCCTTCAATTTACTGGGTCAACCTTCTGTTTTGGTGCTTGCTGTATTTTCAAATGACAAGAAGCACATCCAGAAACATATCGCGCATACTCATATTAGTTCTTTCCACCGGATATCTTCTATGCTGCTTTCTCTTCTTATTAAAACTTCCGACATATTCATATAATGGAGCAAAAAAACTACTAAATGATCATTTATCTCCCCCTGCTGTGAGCATTTCTTATGCTCCAAATCTGTCTTTGCAGTATGGAGTATATTCGGAAAGTGGCGAGCTTCTCCACCGCTTATATTTGTTTTATTGTACTTTTAGAGATGACTCCAATATGCGGAATATATACGCCGTTGACCCATATAACGGATATATTTATCAAGTTCCTGATTTAAGATTAGGAGATATGCCACCGGCTGAATAATTATTCTCGATTTTCCTAAAAACGATTAAAGAGATTTAACCTAATAGTCGAATTTCATATATTTTAAAGAGTCCCAGGCCCTTTTACATGGCCTGGGACTCTTTCTCTTTGTACAGCTTTGCCTCATTCTTTAGAAAGTGGCATAGTTTATTTTTCTAAATTAGGAAACAACAAATTCCGCTCCTCTTAGCAGTTTGCATATCGTCCAACACCGCATAAATGCCATTGCGTTTATGCAGATTGTACACTCTATTACTGTCCGACGGGAGCGGGCTCAAGTGGTAACCTGAGAAGCGAGAATTACACCAGTACATATTATGAGTCCGATCATTATCAAGAAACCGAAGCATTTGAAGCTGCTTTTGACAATTATTTGAATAACCCGATTATTGATCGCATAGAGCAACTAAAAATAAGAGTCGATTATCCTTCTGGGGCGCATAAATATTTCTATATTATTTGTCAATTTATAGCTGTTTTTGGACACCCTTATTAAAATTTTTTGTCAAATCTGTTCTGTCGATACTATTTAGGTAAATTATTCCTAATAGTCATTAAATACGCTCCTGTTAGGTTATCGAGAAACTGTCTAATAGGCACTATACTCTCACCTATCAGGAAGTGAGGGATTTTGGTGGATAAAGATGAATTAGCCCGCTTAATCGGCAATAATGTACGATACAACCGAATGAAGCGAAAAATGACTCAAAATGAACTTGCGCAGATCGTCGGCATAAATGCTTCAGCGATTACCCGAATCGAGGGCGGTACCCGCATGATGAGTGTCCAGGTTTTGCGTGATGTTGCAAATGCGCTATCTATAAGCACTGATGCACTATTGTTTGATCCAAGTGCTCCAACTCATTTGCAGAATATCTTCATGCTCTTGAGGGGGCAAACAGATGAAAGCCTTGCGCACATAGAGCATCTCCTTCAGGTTCTAGTAGAGGAATACGGAGAAATACAGGACAATTATTCAGAAATATGATAAAATCATTCAATAGAGAAGGAGGGAGCTCGAATGAGGCCTGATCAAGATTCTGTGCTGGAATCCCTCTATCGTGCGCATTTTCACGAAATAGAGATCCACGCATTTCGCTACCTTGGGAAATGGGATGATGCCCATGTGGCAGCTCAGGAAACATTTCACATCGCTTGTGAGAAAATTGATGATCTGATGAAGCAGCCAAACCAGATTGCTTGGCTAAAGAATATTGCGAAAAATGTCTGCCGGAATATGTATAGAGCTAGGAAGAAGCAGCTATCGCTGTTCGTCTCTTTGGATAGTCTCGAGGGAATACATGAGCCTGGACAGTCTGATGACATTTTTGATCCGCTGGATACTTACAAAGGCACGATTTCCGACTCAGAAATAGCGTTGCTGCGAAAAATTATTTTGGAGGGGATGTCCTATCTCGATGCAGCCAATGAGCTGGGGATCGGTATGTGGGCTTGTAGGAAACGAGTAGAACGAGCCTTGAATAAAATCCGAAAAAGCTAAAATTGTGTAAATAACAAAGAATAATTTCAAGTGTCCAAAAACACACTTGATCAAACATATAATAATTGGAAGGAGTTCAAGTAATGGCTGATTTGTCTAAATTAAAAAATCAGAAGTACGCTTACTTGAACCAGCTCAGCACAGAAAAACTGGAAGAGCTGTTAAAGATGGCTCGCTTATCGGAATGCGATGAAGCGACTTCTGAATATTTCGACGCGATTGAGGAGGTGATTTTGCGTAAAGAAGAGCAGGAGCCCTCCGGACGGCTTTCAAATATTGACGACTCCTGGAAGGAATTCCGGGAACAGTATGCTGTGCCAGAAGGGAGGAATATGCGGCTCTTCCCAGAAAATAACAGTGGCGAGGATAGCAGTGAAGATTTAGGCACTCCTTCTGATAAGCAGCCAGCTGTTTCAAGATATCGTTATAGGCCATTGAGAAAAATGGTACTTGTTGCGGCTATCGCTGCTACGCTATTAGCTGGAATGGTTGTTGCCCAAGCTGCGGGTCTGGATATATTTGGACGGTTGGCCAGATGGACGGATGAAATATTCCAATTCGCCCCCTATAACACGGGCACCGCTGCTACAGATCAAAACCGCTCAGGTGAGTCTGATGAAATCCATGGTATTCTGCAAGCAGCGGTCTCTGATTGTGGTATATCTGGACCAGCAGTTCCAACCCATTTCCCGGATGGCTATACATTGTTAGAAATAAGCCACGGCCAAAACGATATTTCTCAAGGTGTCTTTTGTGCGCTTTCCAATGAAACTGGAGATTTACTCACTATAGATTTCCAAAAATATGGTGATATAAGTCAAATTGGAAGTCTCGCAATTGAAAAAGACAGTTCTCCTGTTGAGGAATACATCTCATCTACTGGTATGCGAACATATATCATGGACAATCTTGAGACAACTGTAGCCGCATGGTCCTGGGGTGACTGGTGCGTCACTATTGATGGCCCTATTAGCGAAGTGGACATGAAAACCATGATTGAATCAATCGGAGGTTGATTGAATTGAAGAAATTTGCTTCTTTATTTTTGTGCCTGATTCTTACCGCTACAATCTGCTGTGGTGTTGCAGGCGCCCGTGCAAGCAATTACCTTAAAGTGTATAGTGCAGCCTTGATTACAGGAGATAGCCGCGGGCAGCTTGAGTTGAATTACAATGTGTCTGCAAAAACGACCGTGACTTCTATTGGGGTTTCCAAGATTGAACTCTACACAGCCGATGGGGATCATGTGAAAACGATTTATGGCTCTACATCAAACGGGCTGATGTATTCTTCTGGCCTTTCTCATTATGATACCTATACTATTTCTGCAACGGCTGGAGAGGAATACTATGCGGTGGTCACTTTTAAAGCCGGAAACAGTTCAGGGAGCGGGACAGGGACCTATACGACTGGCGTTGCTATGGCTAAGCGGTAAAATCTGAGAAAAAAGACTTGTTACCCAGATTAGAGTAGACAAATCTTTAAGGGCAGGTAGGAACTAAATCTTACCTGCCCTTTTCATTATGTAGAGGACCGTTGTAGAGTTTGAACTTCAGATCCAGTGGGAAGTTGAAGCCAAGAAAGAAGCCGTTCATGAGTCTCTGTATGAGCAGCTTGAAGCACAGGATGCCCTTATACTACTGGATACATTTGAGGCCTTGGTCTACCCCGATATTGAACAGTCCGTCCGGCAGGCCTATGGGCAGGTGCCATCTGTTACAAGCACATCCTATTACTCTTTCTATGCACCAGACGGCGGACAAGTATATGGGTACTTCCCTGTACTTGACAACGATCCCCAGTATATTTATAAAATGGGTCTGACTGGCGATGATGCCCGCGCTTTCTTTGAAAGTCATAAAGATTTGACATTCACCTTCGAAGATCTGGTCTCTAAAGCTCTCGGGTATCTTCCTTATATCGGCACACACGCGTCTGCAATTTACAGTGGGAAATTTGACGGCTCAAGCCGCCTATACAATGAAATTGCAGCGGCTGGATGGAATTTGCAGTATATATATGTGAACAACGACCAGTTCGGGACCCAAGCATCGGCCTATTCGGCTTGGGAGAACCATCCTTGGATCACATACGACTCTGACGCAGATGTTACCTGTGAACGTTTTTGATTTCCACTAACTATTTTTGGGGGGTGCTTTTCTGAAAAAGAAATATCGCTCGAATATCAAGTTCAGTGGATACATCCTTTTCTTTTCTGTCTACATTGCTGCCTTTTTAATTGCGGTTCTTTTTTTGAGGAATTACTTCTATTTGGTTTCACCATATATTGATTCCGTAAACCCAGACTATGTAGACTGGTATGTATATGCCCGTAAAGCTCTTCCATTTGAAGATCTGCTGGAAAATACATACACCTGTCTGAACTATCTCGCAATGTTTGCAGAACTGGTTGTTTTCCTGGAGATATTTCTGAAAAAAGAAAATAGAAGACACCTCTCATGGAAGGTCTTTGTCCCTGCAGCTGCAATCGATGGAGTAGCATACATCTTATTTAGTCAGTATGCGAAACAGTCTGAGCATTGTTCCCTCTATATGCCAATGGTCCCCTGGGTTCTCATTGCTGCGACACTTACCGTCTTTCTTGTGCAGATACAGAGGCGCTCATCAGACCGGGAAGAGTAGTTTTCAATGCGATGCAAGTGAAGCTATCAAGAAGTAGTTTTAGATGACAGATGGAGGGGCCCGCAACCAAGCGGACCCCTCCAAAACGATTCTCTCTAACATGATTCCAAACCGGCAACTTCAGAGGAAGGAAATTCTCAGTTGTTCAGCAGAACTCAG